>Ga0209756_1001889_pt1 | contig 18715 bp, 21 predicted proteins | sample ETNvirenome_6_85_FD_184071 | JGI IMG/M metagenome (GOLD analysis project Ga0209756, IMG submission 184071) | Marine viral communities from the Pacific Ocean - ETNP_6_85 (SPAdes) (version 3) | ecosystem: Environmental > Aquatic > Marine > Oceanic | place: Pacific Ocean | collected 2013-06-19
AGTGTGTGTTAAAAGTTATTGTTACAAGATACCTGCAAAGAGTATCAAATATGCCAGAAAGTTTAATTTCCCGGAGATGCACCGATACCTAGAGAGCAACAAATGGCTGGCTTCTTTGGGTGGATTTTAATTCATTATATATACAATATATATAATGAGAAAGGAATAAAAATGGACATAAAATATGTCGATGTCTGTTGTGGCCTGGCATGGGGTGACGAAGGAAAAGGGAAGATTGTTAGTCAGTTAGCCAGAGACGGCGGATATAATTTTGTTTGTCGATGGGCCGGTGGAGACAACGCCGGGCACACCATCAAAATTAAAAACAAAGTTTATGCCACTCACTTAATTCCATCGGGTGTCTTTTTCGGTGTCACAAGTATTATTGGGCCCGGTTGTGTCGTCAACAAAGAATCTTTTCAAAAAGAATTAACCTACTTGAAACATCTCGGTTTTGATACTTCACTGGTCAAAGTTTCTCCCAAAGCTCATTTAGTGTTGAATCATCACATCTCAGAAGATTTAGAAAAACAGCATAAAACACAGGGTTCCACAGCTCGAGGTATCGCTCCGGCTTACCGAGACAAGTATGCCAGAGCGGGACATCGGGTAGAAGAAGATTCATTTTTTGATAAGTATTTATGGGATGAAAAGTTGAGGGGTAAAGTTTTGTGCGAAGGAGCTCAAGGAGTTTGGTTAGATATTGACCACGGAAATTATCCTTATGTTACGTCTAGTAGTACCCTCCCTTACGGGGCTTGTTCTCTTGGATTTCCTCCTCAAAAGATTAGAAAGATTTTTGGAGCCGCCAAAATTTACGATACTAGAAGCGGTTCCGATCCTCTATTTCCAGAAACACTAATCGAAGATCCAGAGTTGAAACAAATCATCGAAAAAGGAAGAGAATTTGGAACTACCACAGGGAGAGTTAGAAAAGTGAATTGGTTAAATTTGGATAAATTAATAGAAGCAATTATTTTAACAGGGACAGGAATTTTAATTATTTCTAAAGTGGATATTTTAGAAGATTTGGATAAATTTAAACTAACATATGAATCAAAATTAATTGAGTTTTCAAGTTTAGATGATATGATTATGTTCATCAATTATCACGTCAGAAATCAATGCAAATATGTTAAAAAACTTTTGTATTCTGATAATCCAGAGGAGGTTCCTAGTTTGCTTTAGAAAAAAAATAATAAAAATGTGGTTATACTCTGCTCCGATTTATTATCTCTTTAATAAAGGAATTTCTTATTTCAAGAAGAATATCTTTCACAAATGTTTCCAAAAAGAATCTATAACTTATTCTAATTTAAAATTTACAAGGAAAGCTAATAACATTCTATTGGCGTTTTTTTCTGGATATATAACTGTAATTTCTAGTTATGAAATTTATAATCAAATAGAAACTTATTCTGTAGACGAGATAGTGTGCAAAGAGTATGAGTTAACAGAAAGTTTATATAATATCGGTTGGATGTTTTATTTAAGTAAATATTGGGAATGGTTAGATACATTTTTTCTGATTATGTTTGATAAGAAGGTAACAAATCTCCATTATTATCATCACTCATCTACTCCTTTTCTCTCATATGTTAATACCTTTTATCAAGGGTTTTCGCCAAGTTATATATATGCTGTTTTCTGGAATTGTCTTGTTCATACTTTTATGTACTGGTATTATGCGTACCCAAAAGGTGTTCTCCGGAAATATAAAAAATACATAACTCAAATTCAAATTGTGCAACATGTCTATATGCTAATGTCTATTTTATATATTCATTTCTATTGCAGCGAATTAATTGAAAAATTTTTAACTCCTTACTATTCTTCCATACTTTGTTACTCATATTACTTATTTAAATTTCTCATGTTTTATTTCACAACTTATATAGAAAAATATAAAATCAAAATTTTCTAAATAAATATTAAAATATGGATTATTTTAATATTTATTTAGAAAATTTACCTGGATTATTTTACGGATACATCCCTTAATAAATTTCATGTTTTACATCATTGTGGTGATAAAAAACAAATCTTCAACAGCCATTTTTTACTTTTTGGGACCATATTAACGGAACCTATAATAAAAAAAACTTTACTCAAGATTCCGTTTTTTCCCTAATAATAGTCTTGGAAAGAATAGAATATAATTGGCAAAACAATTTAGATACCTATCTACACATTCTGCTCTTTCATCTTCCCATTTATCTATATAATTAGATATTCCTGGCATTTTATTTTCTATCCCGTTTATAACTAATAGAACTAAAATTTTTTCTTCTTTTTGAAATACGAATTATCTTTTTCATCTATAGCCGGATTACCAGAAGAGATAGAATAGACAAACTTAACAATCATTACTTGCCAAATCATTTGAATCACCAGGTTAAGATGTAGAAAGAAAAAACATGTTATAAGATCTATGTGATTTTGAAAAGTTGTTATACTATCTTTAGTGAAATTAGTAAATATTTCTGAACTTCTGAGATAGTAAACAATATAACCGTTTTGATAAATTCTGGTGTAAAAATAAACAAAGACAAAAAGTAAAAAGAAAAGATAAGAAGCAGTATTCAGAAATTCTAAATCACGTGTTTCGTAAAACCGATGACAAATTTTCCCTGGGAGTAAAAACAAATCAGCATACTCGTGTAAAATAGCTATAATAATTCCTATCCTAGAATGACTGAAAAAACTTAATGACAGCAAAGTAATAGTAGAAATATGGTGAGCTAAATAAGTGTAATATTCTTTATGACCTCCTTCTAACTGTTTTGTTTGAACCACATATCGAGTAATATAAAGGTAATAATAAAGACAAACTGAAAAAGAAAGTTGAGAATCCCACATCATAGAAATATCGTATAACCAGTCTTCTTGACCAAATAATCCTAACCCAAATAACAAAAAGAAAAGATGCTCTCCAAACAAAAAGACATTTTTCTCTACCATTCCTTTCTCCGGTGTAGTAGAGAAATAGTCATTTATTTTTTCTTTTATAAAGTCTGTTGTCTTTTCATAGAATCCAAATAATAGATTATATATCATTTTAATCTATTATATTTATTATATAATAGATTAAAATGATATATAATCTATTATTAATACTATTGTTATTTTCTTTTGGAATATCATATTATAAAAGAAAAAGATATTTTGCCCTATTTGAAAGTTTTATTCATCTTTACAGAAAAAGAAAAAATAGATATGCACATATATTGAAAGGAAACACCAGTAACATTAAATTGCCTGAAATAAAAACATCCAAAGAGATACCAAAAATAATTTTCCAGACTCATAAAGATAGAAATTTGATACCAGAATATTATATTAAAAATTTGAAAAGACTTAATAGTGATTGGGAATACAAATTTTATGATAATAATGAAGCTAAAAAATTTTTAAGAGAAGAATTTGGAAAAGAATTTGAAGAAAAATTTGATTATTTTAATCAGGGACCTCACAAAGCAGATTTGTGGAGATTATGTATTTTATATAAATACGGTGGGTGTTATATTGATGCAGATGTCGATATGTTAGTTCCCTTGCAAGAAATCATTAGTAAAAGTAATAATAATTTAATTATTCCAAAAACAGAAACTGGTCTTATAATGAGAAAAAGACTTTTTAACGCATTAATTATTTGCAACAGAGGAAACAAATATATAGGCGAATGTATTAAAAAAATGATGCTGGTCACTAATTTTAATTTGTGGGATTATATGTATAATTTATATTTGATGGACTTTGTATTAGAAGGTAATTACGATGATTTAATAACAGAAAAATATAAGAAAGAAAAAGATTCTAAAATAAGTAATTACATGTACATTGAAGATTTGAAAATAGCTAAGTCTAAAAGGGAGGATTATATAAGATAATAAATTAATTTAAATTAATTTATTATTTACTAATTTTACATTCACCTAAATTTTTAGAATTCTTACTGCATTTAATCTTAACCGTTTTGACAAAATAAAAAGAGTACAACAAATATAAGAAAACAGCAGAAAAAGCAGGAATCAATGAATAAAGGAAAACTGTTGTTCTTCCTCTATCAGAAAGATAAGTATCTGAACCAGATTGCCCCCTTACACCACCTATAGCCTTATCATCGTCTGTTAAAAAATCCGGTTGGAATGTGTAAAAAATAATCCAAAAAGCAAAATAAACCGTGAAGAATAATATCACTGTTTTCCAAATTATTAAGTTATCCATTTTAATTTACTTTTTATTTTTTTTCTGAAGATAAATATAGTAGAAAAAAATATAATTATAAAAAAATAATAAATCAAGATACTATTTGTCAAAAAATATAAAAATTGATTTTTGGTATAATTAACTTTTGTTTTGTTTTTTATTTCCTGTTTGATATCAAGCTCGTCAACAAACTTATCGGAAATTTTCTTTCTGTATGAAAGATGATTCCCTCCGACGCTTATCGAATCAGCAATATTTAAATAATTCCAATATCTATTATAATGTTTTAATTCGATAGAAATAGGTAATTTATTATATTTTTTAATCGACAAAAGACTAAAGAGTATATCTTCTCCGTTCCAAAAAGGTTTAGCTTTTTTAATTTCCTCGTACTCGTAATTTTTATAATTATCCATAAAATATTGACACATATCTTTGGTAGTTATTAAACACCTAGTCAAAACTATCGGAACTTCTCCAAAACAATTAGTCACGCCGTAACCATTTCTTATGTCTCTCCCATATAGACCATATATTCTTTCGTCCTTTTGAACCCTTTCGAATAAAGTATCTATTGTTCCTGTTGTCGGAATAATATCATCATCCATTATAATTAAATGCTTATTTTTTGATTCCAAACCAGATAGAAATCTCAAGGTTAACCCATATTTTTTATTCATTTCTCCATAATGATGAAGATGTTTAACTTTGTTACCCCCTCCTTCAAAAATTGTTTCTTTTTTACCATGAGATATAATAATTTCGTCGATATTATTATTTTTGCTTAAAGAAGGTATTATATCATTTTTGATGAAATCAGATCTGTTAAAATTTAATATTATTACAGATAATTTCATTTTTACTAATAATAAAATGAAAAAGATTTATTATTTTTTAATTTCTTTGGTTTTAATAAGCGTAATAACTTTTGCCTTTTTATATAATAATGCATCTAAATATTCCAAATTCGCTAATTACAAAAATAATTTTGATGGTCCTACTCCTCCGATAACTAGTTTCGTTTTGAATTCATTCAATGGTTTTATAATGAAGAATATACCAGAAAAATATTCCACTCCGTTTATAGAATGGAAAGAAATAATACCAGAAGCACAAATATTAATAGATAATTTTGAAACAATAAAAAATGAATATTCAGAAGTATTAAAAAAATATGAAGAAATACCTGAATTTGACAAGTTAGATAGTCATCAAAATTCACTGTCAAATCACGATGACAAGAAATGGAAAACATTTGTCTTTAAATATCACTCTGGTTTCAATCAGAAAAACTGTGATATGTGTCCAGAAACCTCTAAATTACTTAAAAAATTACCTGTAGAACTAGCTATGTTTTCAATAATGGAGAAAGGCAAAAAATTATTTCCACACAGAGGACCAAGTAAACACATTTTACGTTTACATTTGGGAATAGATATTCCAGAAAAAGCTAAAATAACAGTAGATAAGAAAGATTATTTTTGGAAAGAGAAAGAGCTAGTTTTATTTGATGATACCTACGAACATTCAGTCGATAATCCAAGTGGTTTAAGAGGTGTTTTATTTATGGATATTGACAGAAAACATATACCTAAAAAGTATATATGGATTGCTAATTTGGTAGGAAAACAGTATTTTACAGACGTTAATAAAAAAGTAGAAGAGAAAGCTAAAATTTTATAATTATAAAACAAAAACTTATAAAATGTTATATGTAGCAACTGTAGCAACCCATAGCGAAAGATATTTACCCGTATTAGATAAGATGTTAGAAGATAAAGGAATCAAATTGGAAAAGTTAGGGTTTGGAAAAAAATATGTAGGTCATTTTATGAAAGATTTAGAAATGTTAGAATTTTTGAAAGATAAGAAAGATGACGATATAGTAGTTTTTGTTGATGGTTTTGATAGTTTAATTTTTGCCGACAAAGAAGAAATAATTGAGAAATTTGAAAAAAGCGGTAAAAAGTTATTACTTTCTGTTGAAAATGTCAGAAATAGTTTTTTAACACATTCTTACAATTTTCAAAAAGTATTAGGAAAATTTGTCAATACAGGTTTATATATAGGATATGCAGGGTATATGAGGGACTTTTTAGAGACTATGTATTCACAGGATTATAACAAAAAATCAAACCAAAAAACTTGGTCTAAATTTATAAACTCAAAAGAACATGATTTTGATTTATCTCATTTTGGGGTAGACATAGAAAGTGAGTTATTTTTAAACGATTCCTCAACATGTAAAAATAATTTTAAATTACTAGACCATAGAATAGAATTAAATACAGGGAAAAAACCTGTGTTCATGCAAGGAAATGGTTGTGTTGATATGAATTACATTATAAACGACTTAGGGTATGAAAAATCCAATATCCATACTGACACTTTTACTAACGATAAATGGAAATATAATTGGAAAGCAGTAACATCAACCTATCCTGTTTTGAAATTATTTATTGGATGTATTGTATTGGGTTTGATTCTAGTTATCACTATGTTTTTCATTTATCGTAGAATCAGAAAAAATGAAATATATGAAATGACATTCCATTAACATGATAATATTATCATGTTAATCATAATTATCAGACTTATTGTAACCCAAGATATTAGAATGGTCTCCTTTCATTCCTATATGCTGGGTATAACTTTTTTTAGTAGTAAAAATCCTACCACCTGATTTTATTAAATTTTCACAGACACCCCAATCTTTATTAATCAACCACCATTTTTGAAAATTTTTAACCAACGAATAATGGAATAACATATTAGCTCCCCCTATTGTCTTTTTTTCATTATAATTTTGATATTTTTTGATTACCTTATGCTTCTTTTGATAATCAAAACCGGATAATAAAATTTTATTATCTGCTAGATTGAGTTCTGATTTTATTTTGAAATAAGTATTTAATATTTGAAGATGAAAGTCTTTTTTAACAATCATATCATTATCTAAATACAAAATATATTTGTTTTTATCTGAAAGTAAATCCAGACAAGAAACAAAAGAATTTTGTTTTTCGTTTTCTAGATTTACTTTAACTTGAAATCCTAAATTAATAAATTCATCATATAATGATATCAAATTTTCGTCTTGAGAATTGTCATCCAGAATTATTTTTTGATAGAAAAAATTCAAATCTACTTCTTTCAAACTATCTAAACATTGTTTTAAGTATTCTGGTCTCCTATATGACCTGATTAGTAAAACAATGTTTATATCTTTATCTTGTAATTTTTGTTTGGATTTCTTATAAAAATTTAAATTATATTCTAAAGATTTCTTATTCCATTTTGCTTTTGTCTCTTCTTTTATTTCTACCAGATTAGTTATCAATTCAATATTATTAAAATCATAAAAGATATTATAATCATTGGAAATTAATTTATTTTTACAGTATAACACCTTATCTCTATTTTTCATATTATAATATTTTTCTATATCGGTAATGTTATAATTTTTGTAAATATATTCAGAGCAATCATTCAAATCGTAAATTGTATAATTATATTTGTTTTCTTTTTTCAATCTTTCGACAGACAGGTATTCTTTTTCTGTAACATATTTTATTTTTTCTATTTGCACTATATTTTTTTCTGATTGATTTGTTTTAAAAGATTGTAATCTGTATTTTAATTCTTTTTTGTAAAAAAGAAAATAAACAGATAATGAGATGATAAAAAAAGTAAATAATACAAATGTATATTTCATTTTTTTAATCATATAAAATGTTTTTAAAAATATTTGTCTTTTTTTTATCAATAATATTGACTCTCATATTATATAGTTATGTTATTGATAAAAAAAGAACGGAAAACGGGATAATGTTAGACTTTAAACCAATGGGCATAAAATTACCTGTATATGAAAAAGAAAATCGTATACCTCTGAATGCATATAGAATATATGGTTTAAGAGATGGTAAAGGAGATTTAGAAAAATATCAAAATTCTTTTGACGAATCTAGTAAAAACTGTCCCAGGTTAAAGAACAACATAATTTTTGGAAAAAAAGAAATGGATTCGTTTATACTAAAATATTATAATCAAGAAGTTTTAGATATAGTTAATTTGATAAATCACGAGTTCTCTGCATGTGTGGCTGACGTTTTTAGATTATTGATAATTTACGCTAAAGGTGGTGTGTATTTAGATATAAAATCAAAAATATTAAAAGATATAGTTCCGGATTTAGAAAAATATAATGATAAATTGATAGTTTCCCCTTTTTGTCATATACCTTTTATATTTACAGGTTGGACAAAAGTTAATTTTCCCTACGGGGAAATAAGTAATTGGTTTTTTGCAGCCCCTAAAGGCCATCCTGTATTGAGAGAAGCCATACAACAAACATTAACTAATATTAAAATGTGTTATGAAAGAAAAGAGTTTCATAACCAAGCAGGGAATTTGATATTGTCAATGACAGGACCTAATATGTTAAGCGATGTAATTAATAAAACATATCATCAACAAGAAATACAAAAGTTAAATTCATTTGCAATAAAAGATATTTTTAAACCTACTTTTCTTGGATGGGAAGGAAAAATAAAAAAAGAAAATGAAAATATTAATAATTCAAAAATACAAGGTAAGAATCATTGGAAAAAAATGAAGAAGAACCTTTTTGTTTGATATAGTTTTAATAAAAATATATAAAAAATGTCAACTTTTGATTTTTGTAAAGAAATGGTGTATGGGAAGAAACACCTATCCCTACTTGACTTCAAGAAGGAAGATTATGATATGTATCAAGAAGTAACAAATCTTTTTGGTTATGATTTACAAGAAGGTCACACTTATCAAGAAGAAAAATATGATTTATTTACCGAGCTTGGAAAAGATAGCCACACTGTTTATCATCAAAAATTCTATTCTGCTATTGATAGAGAAGGGGCTTGGGAAAGTTTTACTCAAAAATATAATTCCTTTGTGGAAGAGGTAATTTTACCCCATCTTGGTTTGGAAGAAGCTTTAGTCCAGATTTATCCATCTTTTCGAGTTCATCTCCCAGAAAATGTTGCTGTGGTTATCAAACACTATGATTCCGATGAGAGACATATGCATCCCTACGGAGAAATTAATTTTATTTATGCTTTAACAGATATGTTTGATTCCAATACCGTTAAAATAGAAAAGATGCCTCGGTCCCGAGAATTTGTCGATTTGACTTTAAAACAAGGAGAGTGTATTTCTTTCAACGGTAATATTTGTGACCATTATAACGAAGTTAACAAAACTGGAAAAACCCGGATGAGTTTTGATTTTAGAGTTCTCCCGTTAAATTACTACAACGAAAACTATACCAATTTAAGCGTTACTACTAAACAAAAATATATAGAGGGAGGTTATTACAAAAGATTTTTTGCCAGAAAATCCGGATATATTGCCAGAGATATTTGGGATAAAGAGAAAGAAAAATTTAATCATGTAATGCAAAAATACAAAGTGAAAGATGCTTGGGGAGTAGTGGATTTATTCGAAAAAAGAATAGCAGAATACGCTGGAAGTAAATACGCTGTTTCTGTAGATTGTTGCACCAATGCTCTTTTTTTGTGTCTTAAACATTTGAAAGCTTCTGGAGAAGTTATTCTCCCGACTAAAACATGGATTTCTGTTCCCTGCACTGTGAAACATGCAGGATGTCAAGTCAAATTTCAAGATTTTGAGTGGTCGGGTGCATATCAATTAAAACCGTATCCAATCTACGATGGAGCGGTCAGAATGAAGAAGGGGATGTATCAAAAGGGAACTTTTCATTGTCTTTCCTTTCATATCAGAAAACATATTCCAATCGGGAAAGGCGGAATGATTTTAACAGATGATAAGGAAGCTTATGATTGGTTTAGAACTGTCAGATATGAAGGAAGAAGTATGAGTGAAGATGGGGTTAATTATGTTCTCTACAAGAACGATGAAATTAAATCTATGGGATGGAATATGTACATGACACCAGAACAAGCTGCTCGGGGATTAGAACTTTTTGAGAGTATCAGGGACGATAACCCTGACCAAGAGAGTTCTGGAACTTGCAAAGATTTAAGTTTATTTGAATGTTACCGTGAATAATTAAAATTTATAAGTATAAATTTTAAAAAATATTATTTCTTTGAATTCTTTCATTAATATTACTTCTATAATATATTAATAAACACAACAGCACGATAATAGGAATAATAATTAAACTATAATGTTTTATAAAACATGTGACTTCGGAGTAGGCCCAGCTTTCTGAACCATGATGAACTACTTTAGCTATATCCCAGGTTTTTGTTTTTTCCTCGCTTACATCAAAAAATAACCTGTTAATATTATGTTTTATAAAACCACTTTTTTTCAAAGGATTATAATATTTATAATCAAGTATTTTAATATTATCCTGATTCAAAGAACCAAGGACTTTCGGACCAGTGCTGTTCAAAGTAGATAAATTATCTTTTCTATTTTCTAATTCCTTAAAAACCTTTTTCCATTTTTCGTTATTTTTGTTACTAGCCATTAAATTATTCATCCCACAATTTCCACCATACGGGTTACCGGCAATATTAATATTATCCATTTCAAGATCTTCGTAAAAATTCTCTCTAACTTCGCAATCTAAATCAGAATATATACCTCCGTAGTGATATAAAATAAAGTACCTTGCAGAATCCACTCTCTGAATATGTTTTGGATATTTATCAAATGTTTCTAAAAACCAGTTATAGTTTTCTTTTATTAAATTTCTTGATTTATCATAATCCCAAAGAATATGTTTGTATTCTGGTTCGGGAAATTTTTCTTTCCAAGTTAAGTGATATTTTCCCCATTTTTTGGGAATTTTCTTATTATTTCCATAAAAATCCCAATATATCTGGTGTATGATTTTAGGTATAGCCATTTTATATAAAATAATTTTATAACATATGATATTGATATGTTTTCCAATCACAACTGTTCTTGGGTATCTCTAAATTTTCCATACATCCCTTACTTGGAAAATCTAAAGTTTTACAGGCAGGAGTTCTAATAATTCTAGCCTTTCCTCCTATAGCAGCAGTAGCAGCATAACTTCCACCACCTGTTATCAATATAGGAGCACTAGCCATTCTATAGAAATCTTCGTCTGTTTTTCTTTTTACAGATTGTATAACTTTTGATTCTGGAAAAGATTTTTTCAGTGTTTGATAGAAATCTTGATAAATTTTTTCGGATTCTTTCATCTCATGATTATCCAATACATTCAAAAAACTTTTGAAATTATGGAATGGATTAGATTTATGAGATTTTCCACCGTCCATTATTTCTACGACACTAAATTTTACGTTAAGTTCCTTCATAGATTTAATTATATCTTTGTAATCAATAACATCTCCCAAAGTAACCACATCACCTAACCTGTAATGTATCACACAATGATTTTCATCTTCAAAATTCTGTTCATAAAGAACATTATTATGTATTTTATCATACTCTTCTAAAATATTCACCAAATTATACGAAAAATTATTAACTAATTTAACTATATTTTTATAATAATAAGTAACACATCCGTTATTAGCTTCTTGATAAAGTTCTTTTATATTGTCTTTTTCTAAAGTTTGATAGACTTTTAAATTTTTTATTAAATATCTGGATAAGGAATCTTTATTTATTTTATCTATAGTAGGTAACTCTTTTAGTGTCTTATTATTATTGGTTATGGAACCTGTATACCAAAGATCTATTACATTTCCTAATCTTCTAGATTGAAATTTTTCATTTGAATTTAAAGTATTATGATAAAAAAATATCTTTAAACATAATAGAATAAGGATAATAGAGGCTATAGAAATCAAGTATATTTTTTTCATTTTATATAGAAATCAAATATATTTTTTTCATTTTATATAGAAATCAAATATATTTTTTTCATTTTATATAAAATGGAAAAAATATATTTGATTGTATTAGTCATAACATTATTTGTTATTCCTTCTATTGTTATTTATCTTAATACAAAATTTGACCTTTTTATAAAAAAGAATACATTTAATTGCTTATGTCAAAAAGAAAAACAAAATAAACTAGTGGAGAAAGGTTATTTTTCAGATAAATTAAAAGCTAAAAAATATTTAGAGAAAGAATTTCCAGAAATTAAATATGCAAAGGTTATCTACTCTACTTCCAATCCAGAAGATTTGAGTAAAATAAAGGTTCCTGACAGGTATGTTATGAAGTATTCTACAGGAGCCAGAATGTTTCATATTGGTAGCAAAAAAGATAAATTGAAAGATATAATTAATAAGGCTAAATATTATAAGAGTATTAAATTTTCAAGTTACGGATACCGTTCCATACCATTTTTTAATTTTAAAGAACCTCATTATGATTACAATAAAGAACCAAAAATTTTTATTGAAGAATATTTAGAAGGAATTAAAGAATTTAGAATAGTGATGGTAAAAGGAGAGTTATTATATTGTGAGAAAATAACCAACAAAACAGAAATTTTTAACAAAGAATGGGAACAAATATCTGATCCAATTACAAATGGATTTATCAATATATTAAATAAAGAAAAACCAAAATGTTTAGATAAAATTATAAAATTTTGTTATGAATTTTATGAAAAAGAAAAAATAGATTTAGTTAGGATGGATTTTTATTTAAATAAAGAAGAAGATGATTTTTATTTTGGAGAATTTACATTTACACCAGAGAACTGTAGAAAAAAATACTCAAACCAATTCAATAGAAAACACAAAGAATTATTTACCTAAAACTAGAATTGAGTTATTAATAACTTGATAATATTAATAACTAAAAGATGCCGGAAGGACCCGAAGTCACTATTGTAGCGGAAAATTTGAATAAGCTTTTGAAAGACAAATATATTACTTCTTATCAACTAACAGATACTGGAAGGTATCGAAAAAAAGGACCTGACAATTGTATCCCTTTTGGAGATTCTCTTCCATTAAAAGTCATGAAAGTAGAAAACAAAGGCAAATTAATCTTTTTTACATTTACCGACGGGGAGAAAGAATTTTATATGTTGAATACTTTGGGAATGTCGGGTGTCTGGCACAAACAAACTGGGAAACATACCTGTTTTATTTTTGAATATTCATCCTCTAAAGAAGGGGTAAAAAAAGAAAAGATATATTTTATCGACCAAAGACATTTTGGAACAATAAAATTTTTGACAAGTAAAGAAGACTTGGAAAAGAAATTGAAGGATATTGGCCCGGATATGTTAAACGATTCCAAGATGTCATTAGAATTATTTAAAGAAAGAATGATGAAATACAAACATTGGAATTTGGTGAAAGCTTTAATGTGTCAAAAAATTATTAGTGGAATTGGAAATTATCTCAAATCAGAATCTTTATATCATGCCAAGATTTCACCTTTGTTGAAAGTGGAAGATTTGTCAGAAGACCAATTTTATCAATTATATCAATCTATTAGACTTAAAATAGTTTCTAGTTATAATGATGGAGGAGTAAGTGTTAAAAACTTTTCTGACATCGATGACAAAAAAGGTCAATACCATTTTTCTTTTGAAGTGTATGGAAAGAAAGAAGATAAGTTTGGGAATAAAGTCGAGAGAGTTGTCTTGGCAGATAAAAGAAGTACCTTCTATGTTCCAAAAATTCAAGGAGATTAATATTATTATTTACTAATAAAATAATAATATGGGTGGTGATATTGGAGTTCCGGTAGAAGAAGTATTTTCAACACAAAACAAGGAAAAAAAATCAGAATACTTAGATTCTGATGGTAACTTGAAAGACAATTATAAAACAAATATAGAATATGGCTCTGAAGCTATAAAAACACACAATACAATCAAAAGGCTTTGCGAAGATTTATCGGAAGAACCTGATTGTAGAGCAGAAGAAGAAGATAGTGATGACGAAGCAACAGCGACACCATTACCGTCAGGGGAAGGAGAAGCCCCTCCAGAAGAAGATATTAGATTAGAAGATGAAAGAGATAAATTAAAATTAAAGGAAGAAAAATTAAAGGAAGCCGAACACGAGATACACAAATTAAAAAGAGAAGGCAAAAGAAGTGAAAGATTACCAAAGGAGAAAAAAAGAAATGAAAAATTAGGAAAATTGAAAGAACATATTTCTAACAGACTGAAAAAATTTGAGGAGATAAGAACAAAACTTAGGAAAAAAATAAAAGGAAGTGGAAATGAAGCACAAACAAAGCAAGACGAAAGAGAACTAAAAAAAATAAACGAACACATCCATCATTTTGAAAAAGAAGAAACTAAAATTAAAAAAGAACACCCCAAAGATAAATACGAGAAAAAATCAAAATGGGAAAGATTCAGACATATAACTAATTCTGAATATGTCAGTTTGTTTGTTTTTTATTGTGCTGTCTCGCTTTTTGTCTTTAGTGCTACCGCTGTTATTGCTCTAACGAACACCGAATATCAAGCGGAAAACAAAAATAAAGATGGGTATAATAAATTTATCGGAATTGGGAGTGCTGTTTATTTTTCTATTTTTGTTTTACTCCTAGCTCTTAGTTTCGGAAAAGAAAAAGATATTGCAGAAAAAATATCTTCCTTTGTTTTATTGACAGGAGCTATTTTTGTTGGATTGTTTTTCACATATATGAAAATTAATAAAAATTTTGTCAATTTGACCAAGACAGAAAAAACAAACACAACATTAGCAATTTTAGTAACTTTTGGTTTCATCTTATATGCTATTTATTTTGATTTGTTTGAGAGAAGAAACGGTAATTTAGAAAATGATATACGTCTTGGATATGTCGCTCTCTCGGTTGTCCTTTTCTTTATAATTGGTGGTATGACAACTACATTAGCTTTCACTTCTAAATATAAAAACGATAAAGTCTTGGAATTTCTATTTCATTTGTCTGCCGGTCTTTTCGTTATAGGTTGTCTGCTTGCATTTGCCGGTTTCTTGTCTTATTTCAAATCGGTCGACGATGCATTGAGTGGTCCTTTAGATTTGGTTCTCAACTTTATTGATATGACTAAATTTAAAATATATATCTTAGTTGGATTGATAATTTCTATTTATAACACATATGCTATGTATGAAAGTTATAGCACCCTTACTGATGAAAAATTAAAAAATTCTTCTAAAAAGATACATTACAGGGACAATATAGTGGAACATTCTTTTTATGCCGGAATAGCTCTGATATTCTTCTTTTTGATGACACTAGCTTTCTGTTTTGGCGGAAGCTTGAAAGAAAGATTATTTTCTGTTTTCTTAATATTTTTTATAGTTTATGTCGGGGGAATGATTTTATGGTTCGATGGAGAAAATAGAATCAATGCCAAAGGAACGGAAGAAGTGGTATTAAGAGTTACCGAAGTGATTATTGGAATAATTCTGTTAACAGCTATTTGGTATGTTCTTTTCAAAGCAAAAACCTCCAAAGACGAAACATTAACAGCTCTATCAAGAATTATCATTTCTATATCTGCTATTATTTATGGACTGTATTCTTCCGGTGTTAATGCAGGGACTTTATTTAAATTGAAGCCTTCTGGTAATTTAAAAAGAGAACTTATTGCTTCCTTCGTTTTGGGCTGTCTCTTCATTCTTTCTTTCTTCTTACTCTTTATTTAAATTTTGATATGTCATATCAAAATTAACGTAATCTGAGAACAAGATGAAGAGTCGATTCTTTCTGAATATTGTAATCCTGCATTGTTCTGTTATCTTCTAACTGCTTTCCAGCAAAAATTAACCGTTGTTGGTCTGGAGGAATCCCCTCTTTATCCTGAATCTTAGCTTTGACGTTTTCTATCGTATCAGACGGTTCAATATCAAGTGTAATGGTTTTACCTGTTAAAGTTTTCACAAAGATTTGCATTTTAATATCCTTTAAATAAGATTTAAATTTTTTATTAAACAAAATGGAAAACAAAGAATCTGATTATTATTTTAATTTATTGTGTTTAGAACAAGAGAATTTGAGATTATTGAAAGAAAAGAGAATGGAGATAAAATTAGAAGAAAAGAGAATGGAAACGAAATTAGATAAATTGAAAGAAAAGAGAATGGAAATGAAATTAGAAGAAAAGAAAAATAAAAAGAAAAGAAATTATTTTAATTTTGATTTACCTTATATAAAAAAAATGTGGGAAAAAGAAATAGATAAATTAAAATCTGTCATAGATTTATATCAAAAATACGGGGACAAAGGTTATATCGGAGAAGATATTTCTCAATTAGAACATGCAACACAGGCAGCTATGTTAGCAGAAAATTATTATCACAGTCTAACAGAACATCTTAAAATTGAAATTATCTTAGGTGCATTTTTACATGATGTCGGACATTTGTTAATTTATGAAGACGACACTATAGAGACAATGGGAGAAGTTGGTGTGAAAGACCATGAAGAGATAGGAGCTTTATTTTTAGAAGAAATGGGATTTCCAAATTTAATATGTCAATTGGTTGGGAAACACATCTTAACTAAGAGGTATCTAATCACAACCCAAGATAATTATTATGAAAAATTATCAGAAGCATCTAAAATAACTTTTGAATATCAAGGAGGAAAATTAACAGATGAAGAAATTCATAAATTCGAAAGAGATGAACATCTTGATTATCATCTCCGGTTAAGAGAATTCGATGATAAAGCCAAATCAACCGAATCTGAAATTTTAGAAAAGATAAAACAGTTAGACCCAATAAATTATTATAAAGACATGATAGAAAAACATGTTATCTTCAATATGTTATGATATCTTATAATTTTATATTTTGAGGAAATATAAGAATGTAAAAGTGAAAATTAAAGTTAAATATGATAAAGAAAATGAAGACTCCTGTTGATTCGGCAATTGAATTCTTTGAGACATTAAACAAAGAACCATTCAAATCAGATTATCTGTATTTGGATTTTATGAAGCTGTGGAAGAATCCACCTTCTGATGAGCTGAAAGAGAAAATCAGAAGGTGGTCGACTTCTGGCAACAGGATAGAGTCTCTGCTTACTTTGATTTCTTTCCACTTTTTGGAAGAGATAAAGAGGAAAGAAAACAAAATTGATAACTAAAAAGTTGATTTAGTTTAAAAATGAACTTTTCTGGAACCATCACAGATTTTGAAAAAGACCCATACGGATTTTACTTTGATATGAACATGACAGATAGAAAAACCTGCTCATTGATTGTCAGAGATACTACCATATCAACTCAGATGAATATAGAAGTGAACTGTGTCGAAGACGAAGTTTCTCCTATGGAGAATGATGACGAAGATATGACACAGGCAGATAACGAGAGTATTATTGTAACAGATAAATACGATTGTTTCTGTTGTCTCAAAAATTATTGTCCAGTAAAAAGAATTTTTACTCATGAGTTTCATTTCACTTTCTTTGTTGACAGAGAGTTGAATACATATTATGTGGTTAATGACACTGATAACTGTTCTGATGAGTATCCGGTTGATGATACATATTGTCAGGAACTAGAAATCTTCCCAGAGATACTAAAACTAATCTTTATGAACCCGCCTAAATATATCGGATATTGTATGTAATTTATTTGTAATAAACAAATAAATACTAAACCAAAAATGATTTTTTTATAATTATTCTATTTAATAACACTGAACAAAGCTAAAAGGTAAAAGGTATGATGTCGCTCCAGAACCTCCGTTTTGCAACCGAAATTTTTACCAAGCTCCCAAATTTCCCGTATGGAAAATTTTCCGATTCTTCAGAACTTATTTTTGAAATTCTACTTTTTCTTCGTGATACAGAGAAAAATAAGAAGATAAAAATTTTTTGCAATGAAATTGTTGAATCTACAAAGGTTTTGAACGATGAGTCCAGTGCTGACATCGCTAAATTTTTGAAAATCACCAGTTCTGTCTTCGAGTCTGACAAGGAAATTTCAAAGAGTCACATTCCGATTACCGAAGCAATGATACCTTTCATTCGTGAGATTTCCAAATACTATGGTCTCAAGCTTTATACCGGAGAAATTTTGTTTGAAAACGAAAGTGACCATTATCTTTTTGATCTTGGTCCCGATCCTGTCATCAGATACGACGATGAAGGAAAACTGTTTCGAGAAATTGAAAAGACACCTGCCGGTTCCGAAGAATCTTTCAGGTGTGTCACTCCAGAACTTGTTACTCGGATGAGTGAGCTTTTGAGCTCCCCGCTCCCTGATTTTGTCGCTACGGAACCCGATGAAGATACTTTGAAAGAACTGTCCGCACAGCCAGTGACTTTCACACCAATTGGAAAAGGTGTTACTCGGGCCCCCGAATCACCTCCTCTCAGCTACTCGGCTGTTGCCGGGCGGAGGGTTTCTGACCCGATTGTCTCGCCAATGATTTCCATTCCCGAAGAGAAGGAGCCGGAGAAGGAGCCGGAGAAGGAGCCGGAGAAGGAGCCGGAGAAGGAGCCGGAGAAGGAGCCGGAGTTTCTCAAAGGGAAGATTTACATCTTTCAGGGAAAAAACGGAACCGGAGCATTCGTCAATCATGTGAAAATAAACGGCAAGAAGTTT
>Ga0209756_1001890_pt1 | contig 18704 bp, 20 predicted proteins | sample ETNvirenome_6_85_FD_184071 | JGI IMG/M metagenome (GOLD analysis project Ga0209756, IMG submission 184071) | Marine viral communities from the Pacific Ocean - ETNP_6_85 (SPAdes) (version 3) | ecosystem: Environmental > Aquatic > Marine > Oceanic | place: Pacific Ocean | collected 2013-06-19
CTCTCTAACGACTTCAAGGGGAAGCTTTTCGAGGACGTTGTGATGATTCAAGCGGCAAAGATGAGTGGAGAGTCTGGTAGCATGTCGGAGGCGTCAGAGGGGCTTAGAAAGCGTCTGGTGGATGGTAAGGATATGGCGGAAGCTGAATTTGACCATTTGGAAACTATCCTCATGAGTGATGAGTTTGAAGGTTTAGTGGATTTTAATGAATTGGACGCGCTGGGAATCCCTAAGGAGGAAATATTGCGTCTTGCTTTACGCCAAGCGGGCGCCCACACGGAAAACTTCTTCCGTACTTATAACCTGCTTACACCGGGACTTGTTATAGGGACATCTCGCCCATCCAAAGAAAGTAAACTCGGCGAGAAAGCAGATATTGATATAGAATTAAATCCCGACATGATAGGTTCTATACCGGCTAAGTTGCGAGGTCAGGTGACAATTAGACCTGATGGGACTGCCGTTCTTAGAACTTCAGAGAAATTTTATAAAAATTTGCAAGTATCCACGGGCATGGGAAGTGTGTCACTTCTGAAAGTATTCGACCCAACACATCCGGAAGCAGACGAGGCTACGGCGTTGTTAGATTCTCACCTGGACCGTATGCTTGAGTCTGGTGTTCTAAGTCGCGCTGACTCACAAGGAGTACGTCAAACGCTTGAAGCTGATAGAGCCGCATTTAAGGAATGGGAGAAACGGTTTACTAGGATGACCGAGGCGGATAGAGCTGACTGCTTGGATTATGTTAGAACTGAAAGTGAGAACCCCACCCCGGAATTCCCCACCTTTGAGGCACGGGAAGCGTATATTCAGGAACTAGAGGATTTAAGAGTTTCTTTAATGCGTCCTAATTTTGGGGCGGGGAAAAAAGATAAGGTTACTCATGATGATAGTGGAAAAGCCACAAAAGGAGGAACACCAATCCCTGATGAAAGACAGGCGGCTCTGAGATTGTGGCAGTTAGATAGGATGGCTAGACAGCAAGCTGACCCTGCCCACTACGGTAGGAACACGGCATTGATTGACACTGTATGTTCTGTAGGTACCTTTGATGACGAAGCTATTATGCGAGGGTGCCCCGGATGGCTTAGCATGGGAAGTAACCATCAACTCCTGGACAGTATTGCAGCTGGTTTATTTAATGAAGAATTCAAACCTAAGTTTAAGCTTGGGGGCTCTTCCATAGTTAACGAGCAAGGTGAGACTGTATGGAATAACGTGTCACGCGCCAAAACTACAGAGGGTTTGCGAAAGTTTATAGGCGAAGGGTCATTAACTAGCAAGGGCTTACAACTCCTTTTAGAAACAATAGGCTCCGCCCCGACCGAGCTACCTCCAGTAGAGTCCGAGGAAGGAGAAGAGGGAGAAGAAAAGGAGTTACCCGAAGGTGTAGATGGACTAGAACGCGGCGTTTTGGATGACATCCTCAATAAGTTACCTTCTATCGAGACAGATAAGATTGTACGGCGAGGCTCTCGGTTAGTTCAAATGCTTCACCCGTTCTGTTTAAAGATTAAAGCGGGTAAGAATGAATACGAAGGCGGTTATGCCAGCCAGTCCAAGGCTTTGGATGCCTTAGATACAATTAGGACTATGGCAAAGCAATACGGGGATAAGCTAACCGCACATGTGTATGATTACGATTCTGATAGAACTCTTAGTTGAACCAGTGCTCTATAGGAAGGCTTAGAACATCCTTCAGCAAGTAGATGTAGTAAGCCCCTCGAACGTCTAAGAAATTATGCAGTTGACGGTAGGGAGTTTCTACGATAACTAATTCTTGTTGTCGATTCTTTTTGTAAATCACCATCCACTCGCGCTTGGCGCGTGCTGCATCAGTTTTTGCTTGAAGGATGAACTTATAGAAATCAGACTTGAGTTTAAAGATATCGTCTAGATTGACATCGTACCCATTTTTGCATTCTATAACATATTTAAAGTTTTCAGGCGTTATCAGGTCCCCATGGACTATAAGATGTTGTGGGAGTTGATGGGTTGAACCAAAAGCTCCCGAGCCTGGAGTTCTACTAAAATCAGTAGTGTTAAAGCGCTCGTTCAACGTCTGAGCAATCTTCCGTTCGAATGTAGCTCCTTTCCGTTTGCTGTTGACTCTGGGTTTTTTCCCAAACTCACCTTTGTGTAAGATTTTATTTAAGTCTGACATAATACACTATGAAAGTCGAAAAAACTGAATTTCGTTTAAATACTGATGGTTGGAAATTTAAAGCCAACTTTGGAGCACGTAGAATGAAACTGTACATCAAATTAACTAAACCTGAAACCGAGAGGTGGCAGATGATTAAATCCGCTGTAATGGGAGATGACGGTAAATCCGTCATGTCTGACGATGCCTTCGCCAAGGTTCTTTTCTTCCGTGGCATTAATGGATTCATGGAAGACGTGAATAAAGCCGTGGATGAAATGGACGATGCCGAAAAAGAAAGGATGCTAGAAGAGGCAGAGAAATCTGTTACTGGCGAAAACATTATGGAACTCTCACAAATCCCTACACCCAAGGCAAGTGATGAGAACACTGCAGACGCTGACGTATAAAGACGAAGGCATTCTTAATAATCTTCTTCGTAATAAGAAAAAAGAATCGTTTGTGATTCTCTACCACTCTGAGTGGGATGTCTATTCAAACAAGATTGTGGATATTGCGAAGAAGCACTGGGTCACTGCTGAGGGTGACGAGCGCTGCTTTGTTGTTTCTAGCTGGCAACTCCCTCACGCCTTTGCCGCTTTTGCCATCACCTGTGCCCCTTGCGTGGTGGAGGTTAAGAAAGGCAAGGTGTTCGTACATACGGAATACCCCACCGTTCATGATTACGTCATGAACCTGAGAGGGAAGAGGAAGAAGAGGGGTTAAACTTATCCTCAAAAGGATTGTTAACAATGCGCTCACCTGTAATGACCTCTCGATATGCTATCAACTTCTCTTGGTACTTTTTGTTTTTCGTGTACATTAACTTGAGATTATTGACGATGACGGTGGTAAAATAATTGAATGCTGACCCGCTTCTAGGCTTAAAGTTCTTTAATGTCTTGAACACTAACATAAAGCACTCCTGCTTCGCGTCATCAAAATCAACTTTAAATTTAAAAGAAAGCAAAATGTTTGAAATCAATGTATCAAATAAACCAACTAACTCTTCCTCATATTCATCGGGCACATCCAAGTATCCGAGGATTACGGTCTCGAATCTTTTGTTGTCGATATAGTGATTTTTCTTTTTAGCCATAACACATTATAGAACATGGATATAGATGATATCATAAAAAGTTTTGAAAAAACTGAAAGTCTGCATCGAGAAGCTGTAGGGTCGGAACCAATTTTGTTTATTCACGACTCTTGTGTAGTACAAAGAGGACAGACGTACGACTTTAAAGACGATGAGTACTCTATCTTAAGAAAACTTCTGGACAGCTCTAAGTTACCAGACGACTCTTATCAGTTTACCGCCGCCATTAAGCAGGTGGGCATGCAGGAAAAGGATGTAACTACTGAGTTGATTCACGATAATCGTCCTCTGTTAGAAGAAGATATTAAACTTGCTGCCCCGAAACTAATTTTCGTGTTAGGGAACCTCGCGATGAAAACACTTCTTCGTAAGTCGGGTATAACCAACAAGCGTGGACGTGAATTTTGGATTACTTTAGACGATGAGAAAATCCCTGTCGTTCCTTTGTATCATCCTTTTGTGTTGTATTCAGAGCCTAAGGTACGGGAACTATTCGTGCAGGATATAGATAACGCTTACAATAAATTTATCCTCAAAACTAATAAGTTGGCGGCGTCTACATATCAACTACACAATAATGTTGATGAGGCTCTTAAGGCACTTGACCAAGCGTTGCTTAAGGACTGTGTTTCAATAGATATCGAAACAACGGGATTGGATTATAAAAAAGATAAGATAACGAGTATCGGCGTGGCAACTGGCAACAAAGAAGCTTTTGTTATCCCTATACACCACAGGGAGTCCGAGCTCTCTGATGCTGACTTAGAAAGGGTTCGGAGTTCTCTTGATACTCTTTTAGAGAATGAGAAGATAGGGAAAGTGTTCCATAATTGTAAATTTGATTTGAAATTTCTTAAAAATTGGGGCTGCGAAACCTTTAATAACATACACGACACGCAGATTATGCACTCGTTAGTTGATGAGAACAAGCCTCACGGTCTTATGGACATTGTAAAAGAATATTGGGCTAGTGAGCTTGAGGAATTTTAACATGAATAAAATAAAAGCAGAATACATTTGGCTGGACGGTCAAGACTACCCGATGCCTCACCCGCGAAGTAAGGTTAGAGTTTTGGACATGTCGGAGCCCCTGGATTTGATGCACTTCCCAGAGTGGTCATTCGACGGCGGTAGTACGGGTCAAGCCGGTCTCCGCGATTCGGATGTTACTTTAAAGCCCGTGCGCCTTTATACCAACCCACTCACAGAGAACGGGGTGTTTGTACTGTGTGAGGTCATGACTCCTGAGGGTCTCCCTCATGTTAGCAATCATCGCAGCATTTTGAGACACCTGTCCGCATCAAAATGGGAAAACGCCGATGATATGTGGTTTGGGTTTGAGCAAGAATATACTTTATTTATAGATGAGGACACTCCATTGGCATGGGCAAACGGAGAACCACAAAAGCAGGGTAATTACTATTGCGGAGTTGGTTCTGAGCATGCTTTCGGTCGCGAGATAGTAGAAGCGCACCTGGATGCGTGCCTAGAGGCAGGAGTAGACCTGTACGGCACAAACGCTGAAGTTATGCCCTCTCAGTGGGAGTTTCAAACGGGTCCTCAGAACTCTTTAAAAGCAGCCGACGACCTGTGGATGGCTCGTTATATCTTAGAGCGTATTTGTGAACAACATGGAGTATATGCCTCATTTCACCCAAAGCCAGCCCAGGGGGAATGGAACGGGGCTGGTTGCCACACTAACTTCTCAACTAAGAGTATGAGAGAAGACTCGGCGTATCTCGTAGAAGCTATTCACAGACTTGCCTCTCGTCATGAGGCTCATATGGCAGTTTATGGTGAGTATAACGACCAACGTATGACGGGCGACTGCGAAACCTCTAACTTTAAAGAATTCACCTCAGGTGATTCGGATAGAGGCGCTAGTATCCGCACTCCAATTAGCACTGCGAAGAATAACTTTTGTGGGCACTTGGAGGACCGGAGACCTGCCGCAAACATTGACCCGTATAAAGTGTGCTCTCGTATTATCAAATCCGTTTGTTTGGATTTAGATTAATGAAAACACCGAACTTTTTGAGTTCTCCACCCAACATTTTGAATCAGATAGCCATAGGATTATACAGGGGGATGTAATATGAGTGTTGACTCTCAGGGACGGACCGCAACTCTAAATGGAGCTAAGTTTGAGGACCAGATTGAGGACTCTATTTGCGAATTGCTAGAGATAGACTCTGCGAAATGGACGGAGAAGGATTACGATTCCAAGAAAGGCACAGAGGTTTTATGGAAGAATGTGCCTTACGAGAGCATCTATGGAACTAAATGTCGTAGCGAGTTTTTGCTAGCCTACGATAATCGAGAAATACGTATAGAATGTAAATCACAGGAGTCCTCCGGCAGTGTGGATGAAAAGCTGCCATATCTTGTGCAAAACTTCACGGAAAAAGTTCCGGAGAAAGAGACTATTATAGTTCATCACGGGGATGGTTTTCGAGCGGGCGCTATTAATTGGCTGAGAGAGGCTTGCGAAGGGACTAAGTGTAAAGTATTCACGCCCACTCAATTCATTTTCCACATCGCCACTCTAAAACATGCTAACAATAACCAAACAAGCTAAGAAAGACCCGGACTTCTGGGCAAACATGCCTCTCGATGATTTAGCCTTTGGCAACGCCATGGACTGTGATTTTACGCTTCGTGCTTATCACGTTTTGCAAGAGGAGATGAAGAAGAAGAAGGTTAACTTTGTATATGATAACCTCTTAAAGGACATTGCAGTTATTCTGGGCATGGTTGAGAACTTTGGAATACAAGTGGACACCGACCATCTAAAGGAACTTGATGAAATCTTACAAGTTGAACTAACAAGCCTGAAAGAGAAGTTACAAGAGTTATCCCCAGTCGATGACATCAATCCGAACTCTACCATAGAGATGGGGTCTGTTATATTTACATCAGAGGGTTTTGATTTAACACCGACCGAGTTTTCTACTAAAACGAAAATGCCTCAAATCAGTGATGCTCATTTAACATCTGTTATAAAATCCACTACTGATGCAAAAGCTTTGGAGTTTATTAAAACGTTACTGAAGTATAAGTACCGCACTAAACAATACAGAACATACGTTAAAGGTGTGGAAAAGGCGATAGAGTATAACGAGGATGGGAGAATATATTCTAATTATAATTTTGCCACTGTAGTAACGGGACGTTTATCCTGTTCTACGTATAGCGTAGGCTCCAATAAAAAAGGTGTTTCCTTTCATACACTTCCACGTCCTGACGACACGGACGCGGTCAATATTAGGAAGCTGATGAAAGCTGATGACGATAAAGCATTTCTAGCCGCCGACTTCTCTCAAGCCGAACTTCGGGTATTAGCACAATGTTGTGGGGATAAGTATCTTATAGAGGCTTTTAACTCAGGACAGGACTTACACCGATTCACAGCGTCGTTGGTATTTGGTAAGAAGCCAGAAGACGTAACCAAATCGGAGCGTCAGATTGCTAAATCAGTAAGCTTCCTTATTGTGTATGGAGGAGGTCCGAAAAAACTAGCGGAACAGATAGGACGTAGTGTTGGATATTGTAAAAGTATTTTTAAAGCCTACCAAGATTCGTTCCCTAAGGTATTTAAGTGGATTCAGGAAGTTCATAAGTTTGTGAGGGATAATGGGTACGCGGTTAGTCTTTTTGGACGTCGACGACACCTACCTAATATTAACAGCCCGATTAAATCCTATCAGTTTAGAGCATTGCGACAAGGTATGAATTTTGTTATTCAAAGCTCTGCTTCTGATTTAATGTTGCATTCAATACGTCGTTTGGAGAAATATAAAAAAGTTTCTGGAGTATCCTTTGATATTCTAGCCACCGTTCACGATTCCGTGGAGGTGCAGTGTGACGTTGCCGACGTAGAAAAGGTAGCCCAACTACTTAAATATGTGTTACCTATGTCCGAAGACTTTAAGGATATGTATAACATTGATTTCAAGGTTCCCTTTGAAGTTGACGTAGAAGTCGGGTCTTCTTTTGGAGACCTAATCGAGGCTGAGTTCACCCCGGAGGGGGCTTTACTTAATGCCAAAGAAATTCAATCATTCTTCCAAAATGTATCGAGCAGTACTTCTAACTGACCTGCACTTACGGTCCGACTACCTGCCGGGATACTTAGACGCTCAGTTAGAGACTTTTACCAAGCTTGTAAACCGCAAACCGCCTGACGGGGTTATTATAAATGGTGATATTTTTCATAGACGTAATCCGCGTGGGGCTGAGTTATTAGCATTTAGGCGGTTATTGGAAGGCTTAAACACGCGGGAAATTTTTATTAATCGCGGTAACCATGATACTATAGCTAAAGATGGCTCAACAGAAACAACACTCTCTCTTTTCTCTGATATTGCGACTGTACTTTCAGAGACTACAACTGTGCGTCTTGGGACCGCTGATTTTGATTTTATTCCCCACTTCGAAGATGAATCAAAAATTGTTCGAGACCTCAAATCCAGTAAAAACCACATCTTCGGACACTGGGGCTTTGATGGCTGCGTGGCTAATGGTGCTTATGAGTATGCTTCTTATATTAAGAAGTCTCATATTGGTACTAAACGCTTTGCGTTTTTAGGGCATATACATAAGCCTAAACAATATGGAAAAAATGTTTTTGTCCTTGGAACTGCACACTCGACTTCTTTCGGTGAAGCTAATGCCCAAAAGTTCGTTCACGAGCTGCTGGTCAGAGATGGAGTGGTGGAGGTGGTACGTAAGCCGGTTGATTTCGGTATACGTCACGTTGCCGCTACGCTTGATACGCTTGAAGCTTGTGCGTCCCGTTTCCGCTTTGATAGTTTCTTTACCATCCTACGCGTTAAAATGGACCATTTGGATTCTGGAACGGAACGCCAACTGGTGGATAAGATTCTGGCAAAGCATAACGTCAAACACTTGGAGGTGGTGTTCGAGGACGTATTACCTAAGTATGAGGCTTCTCATATTGATTACGATGAGCTTCTCCAGCTGGATGAGTCGGTAATTGAGCAGTACATTGAGAATTCTTCTTCAATCTTCTCTAAAAAAGATTTGCTGAAAGCGTTGGAGGAGATTAGAAAGTATGAAGCTTAATACCATTAAGATTGAGAATTTCCTCTCCATTAAAGAGGCTACGATAGACTTTGAAGATTTCTCTGAATTAGTACGGGTGGTAGGTGTTAACACCGATACCAAACCTAAGTCTTCTAACGGTGCTGGGAAGAGTTCTATTATAGAAGCTATTACGTTTGCGTTATTTGGGAAAACTATCCGTAAGACTACAGAGAAGAGTATAACAAACAGTTATACGAAGGGTAAATGTCGTGTTACTATCACAGTGAACGACAATGTAGTAATTGAACGTACCAAAAAACCTCCGATGCTTCGTGTAAATGTGGACGGAGAAAACTACACTCAAGAAAGCATACAGGTTACTCAGAAATACCTAGAGAATTTTCTAAACATAAACCAGTCCGTCTTTCTTGCATCTATTGTGTTTGGTCAAGGAGTGGCAACAAACTTTCTTACGGCGTCAGCAGATGAGAAGCGGAATATCATCCAGAACTTCCTCAACGTATCGGATATATTTAAACAGCGAAGTAGGATTAAAAGTTTAAAGTCTGGGTATTACAATGATAAGAAAGTGGCGAACACGCTTTTAGAGGATAGCAGCTCCAGTATGGACAAGCTTAAGCAAAAGAAAAAAATTCTTATGAGTACTGTAAAGGAGGCAACCGTTGTTTTACGTTCTGATAAGGCTGCATTTGTAAAGAAGCATAGTATTGCTGAGATACAGGAACTCGAACGGGAATACCGAGAGTTAGAGGTTAGGTACACAGCCGCTTTGCAGAGAAAAAGTGACAGTGAAGGAACTGTTAGCCGAGCTACGAGCAGGATTAAGAAGAATGAGGATGCTAAATGTGAGCATTGCGACAAAATTTCTTTACGGGCGTGGGAGCAAAATCAAGAGGATTCCGTTTTAATTACAACCCACAACAATATCATATCGGATTCAAAGGCAGACATTAAGAAGCTCGGAGCTGAGTTAGAAGACAAATATATCCCTGTAGATGTGCAAGACTTTGAACTGATTGAGCAATTGAAGTCTGTTGAAAGCGAGCTTAAATCCGTTCGTAGTCGTATTCGAGAGCAAACCAAGGTTTATAACAAACACGTCGCAGAAGTAACAAAAGCTCAGAAGGGGTATGACCTTATGCGTTTCTGGGAGACCGCTTTTTCCGAGCAAGGTCTTATCAAATATATCATCAGAAACATATTATCCTTCTTTAATGAGAGGGCAAACTACTACCTAGGGTTTCTCACTGCAGGGGCGTTTAGTATTGAGTTTTCTGAGGTACTTCAAGAAGACATAAAGAACAAGGGAACTCAGGCGTACTTCCATTCTTTGTCTGGAGGCGAGAAGAAGAAAGTATCCTTAGCAGTTATGTTAGCGTTAAACGACCTGTTATTGCTTACAGGTAAAGAGCGCTCCAATGTGGTATTCTTTGATGAAATTGCGGATTCTCTTGATGAAGAGGGTATTAAAGGTTTGTATGAACTAATACAACACATTACAGCCACAAAGAGATTGTTTTTAATTACACATAATGATTACTTAGCGTCTTTAATAGAAGACTGGTCGGATGTTTTGGAGGTTACAAAACGTCGACACATAACTAAGATTAAAAAATTATAATGGGACTTTACCACCATAAATGTGAAGAGCACGGAATCTTCGAAGTATTCACTACGTCCTGGGCTGAGTATGATGAGCTCACAGAGGTGTACGGAAGAACGGAGGATAACACTTTGACGGTGCCGTGCCCGGACTGTAGTGGTGTGTCCCGCAGAGACTACTCCCAAGGGGTGGCACACGGGCAAGTTAAAGGTGGGTCTTTGTATGCTACTGAAAATTATCGTCGGGGTGCCGAAGAAAATTGGTTGCGGAATGAAGTTAAAAACACCAAGGAGATTGTGCATGGACAAAAAGAAGGCGCTAAAAGCCCTTACAGCAACTATACTGTGAAAGACGATGTTACCCCGGAGTCTATGGGGATGAAGAAAGTTAGCATGGACGAAGCAAAGCAGCGGGGAGAAGCTGCAAAGAAATCTACTGGGAAACAACAAGAAAAAGTGGACAAAGCACGGAAACAAACTTCTCACGATAAATGAAAATTTTAAACACGTCGGACAACCCTAACCCAGAGTATAAAACCGAAGGGTCTGCCGGATTTGACATTGCTGTGTCTAAAACTACGGTTATATCGAGTGCTTCCGCTTCTTTGGTGCCAACCGGTATCCATGTCATTATCCCGCAGGGCTATGAAGGACAGCTGCGACTGCGTAGCTCGATGTGGAAAAAGGCTGTGATTATGCCTAATGCGCCCGGGACAATTGACTCAGACTACCGAGGAGAGATTAAAATCCCTATCCGTAATGTAGCCCCCTATCAATCTATAACTCTAGAAAAGGGTGAGCGAATTGCACAGTTAGTAATTTCAAAAGTGTCTCAAAAAAACCTAGAATATGTAACCGCTGAGGAGTTCTCATCTTACGACGAAACGTTGAGAGGGTCCGGCGGTTTTGGAAGTACAGGCTCCGGAATCCCTTGCACTGGACTATAATAGGTCGTGGCTTACAAATTCCAAGATTCGATACAGCGCGGTATATTATATTTAGCGAAATCTGACGAGCAGTTTCTGCTCCAGATTATGCCTATGGTGAAGTCGGAGTATTTCGAGTTCCCGTCTCATCAAAAAATGTATACCGTTCTCAATGAGTTCTTCTTAACCTATAAGAAGCTTCCCACGAATGACCAACTACTAGAAGAGACTAAAAATATCCTTGCGTCTCATGAGTTATTTGGGGATTATCGGGACGAGCTAGAGAGCATTAATTGTTTAGACGAGACATCTATTGATAACCAAGAATACTATTTAGATTTGGTTGAGGAGTTTGCAAAAGAGCAGGCGATTAAAGACGCTATTCTTAAATCCGTAGACCACCTCAAAAAGAAAAATTATGGTGCCATTGAGGAGGAAGTGCGAGGAGCATTTTCCGTTAATAGAAATGTTGACCTTGGTACCGATTACTTTACTGACATCCGGGAACGGTGGGTAAGGTTAAACAACTCATCTCTTGAGCCTAAATTTAGAACCCCCTTCGAAACCGTGAATGAAGCGTTAGAAGGTGGAATGGCGCATAAAGAGATGGCGATGGTGGTCGCACCTCCTGGAGTCGGCAAATCTTTGTTTTTAGCTAATCAAGCGGCAAGGTCTGTCTTGGATGGTCACAACGTTCTGTATATCTCCCTTGAAATGGCAGAAGACAGAGTGGCGCAACGTTTGGATAGTATCTTTACTCGCATTAAGCAGAGGGAACTGTCTGAACGTGTTGACGACATTGAGGAGCGGCTCACCATCATTTCCAAGCAATGGGAAAACCGTGGGAAGTTGGTTATTAAAGAATTTCCTACTAAGAGACTTTCAGTTACAGGACTTAGGGCGTTCCTAAACCAGTTAAAGAACTACGAAGACTTCACCCCAGACGTAATTGTTATGGACTATCTGGAGTTGATGAAAACTGAAAAAGATATGGCGGAGTACCAAGGACAAGAGCGGTTGGCTCAAGAGCTCCGAGGCATCGCCAGTGAGTATGAGGTGTTAGTTTGGACCGCAACACAAACTAACCGTGAGGGTAAAAAAGTTAATATTATTACAGATGCAGAGTTAGCGGATTCGTACGGAAAGATTCGTGTTTGTGATTTAGTGTTCTCCATCAATCAAACCGAGCAAGAGTTTGATGGAGGGGAAGCACGTTTATACTTAATGAAATCTCGTAATGGACGAGCGCGATTTGTCGTACCGATTTCCATTGATTACACCAGACTAGTTATTAACCAAGGAGTTAGAGATGCCACCGCGCAAAGTTAAAAAATGGAATCACCCCGAAACCTTAAATGTAGGGTATAAAGTTTTTAAAATAGTGCAGAAGAGTCTGGAGAAGGATAACCTGTACGGCTGTGCAGAAATGTCTAAAGCTTTAATTACGATTGACCCAGACCAATCCCCTGTGGATTATAGAGGTACCCTACTACATGAGATGCTTCATGTGGGCTACGAGATATTTGGGCTAGGGGATGATGATGAGATGCCCACCATCGGTAATGAGTTTTTAGTAACCATTACATCTAATATGATGCAGCTTTTCGCCACCCAAAACCCCGAACTTTTTAAATTTATTTTTGATAATGAATGATATACAAAAAACATACGAACATTTAGAAGATACCTATCTGGATATCGTCAAACGGTATCTGAATGTATCGGAAACAAATGTAGACACCGCCCTGTACCAGCATACGGGAGTATTCGCCTTCTTTGGCGCAGTTCTTGCATACGCCAAAAGAGAAATGGACCGCGCTGGAAGTGCGCGTGACCGGGAAGAGGCATCTGTACGTGAAGCCCGCAGAGCTGAAATGGTTTCTGAAGGCAAACGTGCTACCGACCGAGCCCTGGACGCTTACGTTATAACAGTAAGCACTGTGAGAGATAAGCAAGATAAATTTGAGACCTCATCACATAAGTACCACCTTGCTAAAAACATTCTAAACTCCTTAGACCACCAAAAGGATATGCTGGTCCAGATTTCGGCAAATAAACGAGCTGAGACAAAACTTGTGAGTGAAACTCAAGGTCACTAGACTATAATACGAAGTAGGGATAAGGTTCCCTGCATTAACATTTTAACGAATAAAACCATGGTAAACATAGACGAACTTAAAAAGAAGTACGAGCAGATTCAAAATGCTCAAACACCGGGTGGGAATAGCGATTTCCTCAAAAAGTTTTTCATGATGGAAGAGGGCACTTCTGTAGTGCGCGTACTTCCTGGGAAAGACGAAGAGGAGTTCTATTCAGAAACCGCCATTCACCGTATCAACGACAAGAATCATCACTGCCCTCGGGTTAAGGGTGAGGACTGCCCTGTATGCGACCTTTACTACCGACTTTGGAAAGTAGAGGGTCCTATGAAGGACGAAGCTCAAGACCTTGCGAGGCAGATTAAGCCCCGTAAGCGTTACTACTTAAATGTTGTTGACCGGCGCGACGAGTCTGTTAAGATTCTCTCGGTTGGCATGAAGCTGTTTGGAAAGATTCTAGACTGTTTCTTTGATGAGGACTATGGGGATATTACAGACTTGGACTCCGGTTGGGACTTTAAGATTGTTAAGGACACTCAAGGTCAATGGCCGAACTACGATAAGTCTTCTCCAAAGCCGAAGCAAACTTCTGCTGGGACTAAGAAGCAAGTAGCTGAGTGGATGGATGAATTGCATGATATCGGAGGACTCATTAAAGTTGCTGGGTATGATGATTTGAAGAGGATGGCTGTCGAAATGGAAGGGCTTGTAATGGACCGACCTGCCGGGAATGAATATTCTGAAGACTCCTCAAAAGGTGGCGATGAAGATTACATTGCGCATCTAAAAGACTTGAAAGTGGATTGATGAATTTCGGATTTTCAATCCGTGAAAATAAAGAGCATGGGGGCGACCTAGTCGCCCTCAACTCACTTATGGATGGGTTGAAAGAATTAGGGCATCGCGTCTTCACTGGACCTAATGCCACTTCCCTTATAAAAAGTGATTATATATTTCTAACCAACCTCTGCCAGTATCAGCTTCATCAGTACCACGGCACCCCCTTGGAGGAGAAAAAGAAACCATTTGGACTGATAACCTTCCAAGAAGATTTTGGGACGTACTATCCTATGATGATGAATTTTCTTAATTATCTTGTATTGTGCGAAAAGGCGTGCGGACCGCGTCTGGCACCTACGCGAGATGAGGGGGGAATTCTTTGGGATATTGACCATCTTTTTGAAGCACCCGAAATTTTAACTACGTTTAGAGGAAGTGTAGACCAGAGCGGATTTGGAAGTATTGAATATTTTAATAGGGAGTTATATCAGCGCGCTAGGGCTGTGTTTACGAGCGGACCTTTTGAGGATAAGCACGTTAAAAAATGTTTTCCCACCACAAAGTCTCACCCAGTCCTATGGACGGCAGGGAATGCGGCGAAGATGGATGATGCCGATGATTCCTTTTTAAAATTAACGGGACTTAAAAGCGGGGAATATGTGTTACAAGTAGGGCGTCTCGAACCTCGTAAGAACCAGCCGGGAAGTATCATGGCTATGAAAGATGTAGATATCCCCTTAGTGTTTATTACCCCCACATTGTATGACCCGCTCATGCTGGATTGGATTAAGAGTGTCGCAGTAAACGTGAGAAAAGCTCCCACAATCATTCTCTCTCAAGACCTCCCATCAGAAAAAACTGGGAACTATCAGTGTATGGGCAATGAGGGTGAGCTATTCCCTTGGGAGACAGTAGCCGGAGCATACCAAAATGCCGGGTTGCATTTACACCCCGCATGGCACGAACTGCCCGGTCTTACTTACTTAGAGGCTGCTAAGTGCAACCTCCCTCAAGTGGCTAGTAACTGGACGGGTATTAAGGATTATTTTAAAAGCGACGCGCAGTATGATGAGACTTTAAACGGTCGCGTTAAATACGTTGACCCTTATAACTTGACTGCTATTAAAGATGCGGTTGTAGAACAATTTGGGAAAAAGTTTCCGGAAATGGACCATACAATCTTTAATAGAACAAAGGTAGATTTAGCAAACGACTACCTTAAACACATACAATGAAAACTGCATTTATTACTGGAATTACGGGGCAAGATGGCTCCTACCTCGCCGAACTTCTTTTGGAGAAGGGGTATACTGTTGTTGGTTTAGTTAGGAGGGTTTCTACTGAAAATACTCAGCGTATATCTCATATTGAGTCGGAGCGGTTGACCTTGGTTGAGGGAGATGTTACTGATTTATCGTGCTTGATGCATTTAATGCAGACCCACAAACCAGACGAGGTTTATAACCTTGCAGCCCAGAGCTTTGTTATGGATTCATTTACGGAGCCTGTGCACACTTCTCAGGTAAACGGCATAGGCGCTTTGAATATTTTGGAGGCAGTACGGCTTATGCATCCTGAGGCTAAGGTGTACCAAGCCTCTACCAGTGAGATGTTTGGACAGGTGCGAGAAACACCCCAAACTGAAAACACTCCATTCCACCCACGCTCCCCCTATGGGGTGGCTAAAACGTACGCTCACTACATGGTACAAAACTATCGGGAGAGCTATGATATGCATGCGTGCTGCGGGATTTTATTTAATCATGAATCCCCGAGAAGGGGCGAAGAATTTGTTACCCGAAAAATTACAAAAGCTGTAGCCCGTATCGCACACGACAAACAAAACACCCTGCGTTTGGGAAACTTGGATGCGAGACGGGATTGGGGGTACGCACCTGACTATGTTGAAGCGATGTGGTTAATGCTGCAACAGGACGACCCTGAGGATTATGTTATCGCTACGGGAGAGGCACACACTGTTAGGGAATTTTGTGAAATTGCTTTTAAACATGTAGGATTGTGCATGACCCAGCACGTGACAGTAGACCCGAAGTTTTTTAGACCTGCAGAAGTGGAAATCCTGTTAGGAGATAACACAAAAGCTAAAGAAATTTTGGGGTGGTCCCCGAGGCACACATTCGTACACTTGGTTCAGTCGATGGTTGAGGCAGACATGGAGGAGGTTAAGAATGAAATATCCGTTAATGGCTGATTGTATCTCCGCCGAAGAAAAACAAGTTATTGCCGATTTTATCTTAACATCTGATAGATACACCCAAGGTCCTAAAACTAAAGAATTTGAAGAGGCGTGGTCCAGATGGCTCGGTACGAAGTATTCTATATTTGTAGGGTCTGGGAGTGCTGCCAACCTTCTTATTCTATCGGCAGTTAAAGAGCTTTTCTTTGAGCATAAAACTCCTAGAATTTTAACATCTGTCTGCACGTGGTCGACCAACATTTCATCATGTATGCAAATGCAGTACGACATTGTTTTCGCTGACATGGACAAACATGATTATGGGATAGACGTATCCAATATAGAAGGTGATGTGGATATAGTTTTGGTTACCCATTTAATGGGAATACCTTCGAACCTAAGAGCTATTAAACAGAGATTCCCAAAGGCACTTATTATTGAAGACTGTTGTGAATCCCACGGGGCAGTTTACGAAGGGCAGAAAGTGGGGACTCACGGCTTGGCGTCGTCTTTTAGTTTTTACTTCGGTCATCACATGACTACCATTGAAGGTGGGATGATTGGCACTAATGATAGGCAATTATATAATCTTCTCTTAGCGAAAAGGTCCCATGGAATGAGTAGAGAAATGCAGAAGGATGTTCGTGACAGCTACTCCGAGATGTTTCCGGATGTAGACCCACAGTTTTTATTCGTGACTGACGGGTTTAACTCGCGCGCTTCTGATTTGCAAGCTGTTATAGGCTTGGGACAGATAGAAAAGCTAGACAATTCTATTGCAGCTCGTTCTGCCAACTATGCTCGTTTTAAAGAGATGGTTGAACGTATTGCTGGCGGCAATCTTGAGCTTCCTAAGGGGGAAGGTAACTCATCATTTTGTTTACCGTTTGTATGTAAAACTGTCGCGATGCGTAGGGACCTTAAAAATGCGATGCATCAAGGAGGGATTGAGACTCGTCCGTTCTTAGTCGGTAACGTCATGCGTCAACCTTTTATGCGAGCTTATAAAGCGCCAGTCGTGCCTAACGCAGAACATATGCATCACAAGGCATTTTACATTGGAAATCATCCCTATTTAGATGATTCTTTCTTTACCACTTTAGGAGGTATTTTAAGTGAATATTTTAATCTGTACGATAGTTAGAGATAGAGTTCAAGCTCTGCCAAAATGGAAGTCTCAGATGGAGGCTCTGATTAAGGCATTGCCGGATTATACTTTTGATGTGGCTGTCTATGAAAATGATTCGAAGGATGGTTCAGATAAGTTTATAGAGAAGGTTAAGGTAGAAGGTGCTTCTAAGTTGTTTGCCAAAACGGAAGAGTTAGGGACAACCTACTACGAAAGCGTCCACTCTATGGAGCGTGTTGATTTATTGGCTAAAGCCAGAAACGCTTGTATGTCTCTACCCGGTAATCTAGAAAAGTATACTAGTATCTTATGGATTGAACCAGACATCATTTACAGTACGGAAGATGCGGTGAAAATTATAACAGTCGCTATAGAGGAGAAATTTGATATTCTTAGCCCATTAAGCTGGATGCGGAAACCTGGAGTTATTTATGATACATGGGCGACTAGACCACCTCAAGCCCCTGTAAGCTACATCCACGGAGAGTTCATTATACCGTTGTTTTCTACGTTCAACTGTTTTTGTATCTACAACGCACAGCCTTTTATTGAGGGTGTTGAGTTTTCGGGAGGTGATTGCGATACCGTTCAAATATGTGCGTCCTTTCGAGAGAATGGCTATGTTCGAATTGCCGCGTTGAAAGATTGCTGGGTTCATCACGTTGAGAACCTAACTGACCCTATTTTTAAATAATGGAAAAAAAGAAATTAAACATACTTGTCTGCCCTTCCAATGAGGGGGGCTGTGCCTACTATAGGATTATTATGCCTATGCAGAAGCTTCAAGAACTCTACCCTGAGGAGGTAGAGATTCGTGTAGACATGAATCCTTTGGGGTGGGATAAGGAGGAGATGCAGAAGCAAAAAAAGAAAGGCATCGTGCTTAAGGATTGGACCGATGAAAATTTTAAATGGGCGGATGTGGTCTTTACGCAGAACATTCACAACTATGGGGGTGAGTATACTATTCAGATGTTACAAAAAGCAGCTGAGATGAACAAGCTCACGCACTACGACAATGATGATTTGCTAACTGATTTGTATGAAGGACATAGACTCTACGATGTATACAAAGAAAATAAGCTATCCGAGATGACCAAATATCTTTACAGTTTTGTAGACATAGTTAGTGTAACACAAAGAAAGTTTGCTGAGCGAATTGCCCCGTTTGTAGGGCGTGCATTGGTAATTATTAAGAACGCTATCGACTATAACCTTCCATGTTGGAATGGAGAGCGTCAACCACACCCTAGAAAAAAACTTACCCGCGTTGGGTGGGTAGGAGGCATACACCACGAAGAAGATGTTAGAGAGTTTCCCGGGGTAGTTATGAATGTTAACACTAAGGTAGGTCCTGAGAATATTCACTGGGGTTGGTATGGACGCCCCCCGATGCCTATGAAGGAAGGAAAGCCGGACCCGGATTGGCAGCAGGATGTGTGGGATAACTATGAAAAGATTTTAACTAGGGGTATTAGACATAAAAACTATAACGTTTATGGCGCAGCGCCTGGAGACCAGTACGGATATATGTACACCAATATTGATGTAGCCATAGCTCCACTTCAAATGAACAATTTCAATGATTCTAAGTCGGAGATTAAGGTAGCAGAATGTGGGCGTTATGGAGTACCTTTAATCGCCAGCAATGTAGGGTGTTAT
>Ga0209756_1001893_pt1 | contig 18695 bp, 21 predicted proteins | sample ETNvirenome_6_85_FD_184071 | JGI IMG/M metagenome (GOLD analysis project Ga0209756, IMG submission 184071) | Marine viral communities from the Pacific Ocean - ETNP_6_85 (SPAdes) (version 3) | ecosystem: Environmental > Aquatic > Marine > Oceanic | place: Pacific Ocean | collected 2013-06-19
GTTCGTGCCTCGTGTCAAAATTTTTTTGCAAAACTTTACTAAAAGTTGATTAACAAACTTAAACTGTTTATATTATGAAGCAAGCGAATAATTTTTTTGATTTTGTAACTAATATTTTATTTGAAAAAAATAAAATTGACATAGATCTTGCGTCAGCGCAGTTATATTCTTCTTATATTGTTAATAGGTATGTGACTTTTGCAGATAAACAATTTGTACCAGCAATAAACAATAGTGTTAATATGTACGGCTCGATTTTTAGTATAAACGTTGATCATTATAATTTCTTACATGCATTAATTCCAAAGACAAAAAGAAAATATATTAATTATACTAAAAAAATAAAAAAAGATAAAAAGATATACGAAAATGTTTGTAAGCAATATGAACTGTCACAACGTGAGGTGGATTTGTATTCAGAAACATTTGAGATAAATATTAAAAAGTATGAACGAGAAAAAAATTGAAAAAAAATATAACGAGGCTTTAGATGAGTTAGAATTAACCGACGGTCAGCGAGATGCTTTTGATCATACAGTAAAGCGGAGTTTAATTGATTTAGATACATATCAAGACACTGATACATTTAGCCTTCAAGGGTATAAATTAAGATCAGTCATGGACGATATTGTTTTAGCTCAATACGTAGATTTATCTGAGGATGGTCACTCTGTAATACGGAACGGTATACATATACCATTAGCTCAAGTGCGTCGTACATGGCGTTTAGCGCGAGTTATATTAGTTGGATCAAATTGCAAAGAAACTAATATCGGTGATGTCGTCTGCTTTCCAGACGATAAAGGTATTAAGGTTGATAATTTGAGAGTAATTGGATATGATCGCTCTCTAAGAAATTGTATTTTTTTGAGCGAGCAACGCTTTTTTGGAATTTGTCAAGACCTAGAAGACGATGATAACCAGTCTAGCAAATCTTAAAGCTATATTATTAGACAAGGTATGTGAGGTTAAGTTTGCCAGACGTAATCCTAAGCCTGGCCGACCTACTACCCGAAGAATGCTATGCACAAATAACGCACAACTTTTAAACTCTGTTGAAGGTAGAACTGTTTTAAATTATGTTCCTCCCAGGCAGGCTCCTAAGTATAACCCTAATCAAGAAAATTTAATTATAGTGTGGGATGTTTTAATGCAAGATTATAGAACTATAAATTGTGATACCGTTGATTTAATTAGTACGTTAGAATCTGATGAGTCGTTTTGGGTATATTTAAATGAGAAAATCGCTCCAATGTCTGTTGGAGAAAAAATGGACTTTATGAATACATGACATATGATTTAGTAGACAACACTTTAAAATCTCTTTTACTTAATAATGTAAAAGTTACTTCGAAGAAGAGAACATTAGGAGTTGGTCAGGTATTGTTATATGATATTAAAGATTTTAATATACGCTTATTTTTATCTAATAATAAAAAAATAGAATTATTATATCCATTTGATGTCATTACTAATAAAGCAAAAAAAATTATTTATTTTGATTATACCTTACATCATATACACCAAGATGATATTATATGGAAAGCGCGCATTAATCGATTAATCAAAAACAAACGCAATAAATATCATGACTTGCTTCTCTCTATAGAGATACTATAATATATAAATGGGTCTTAAAAACTTCCCGAAAGGATATGTTCCGTCTTCAAGTCAGCGATATGCTATACCTAATATACTTGACGCGTTTAAGGAGAATAAGTTTGTTGTTATGCAAGGCCCTACTGGTTGTGGAAAGAGTTTTATTGCAAAAACAATAGCAAACGGATTACAAAAACTACCATCTAGACTATCAAAGATAGTTTCTGATTATAGAGCATTTGAGACTTCTTGGGATAATGGTAAATTAGTTTATGAATATGCAGATGATTTTGTAAATAAAAATTACGGTACGTCGATATTAACAACAACAAAAGCACTACAGGATCAGTATACTAGAGATTTTGAAGATATAAAGCCTCTTAAAGGTAAGAGTTCGTATATTTGTAATTTAGACGACCGAAGTTTTGCCGACACAGCTCCGTGTATTTTTAGTTCTAAGTTAAAGAGAGAGTGTTGGGATTGTAATAGATGTGATTATTATGAAGCTAAAAATAAATCTATTACCGCAAAGATAAGTGTAGAGAGCTATTCAAGCTTTTTTCACAAACCTGATCATTTAAAATATAGACAGCTTATTGTATGTGATGAGGCTTCTGAATTAGAAAATATAATAGTTAGTCGGTTTAGTTGTAGTATTGATTTGAATAAACTAAACAAGTATAGTTTCAGTTTGTTGTATTCATCTAACAGGAAACGGTTTCATAATAATTTAATTAAATTACAGAGTGAATTAGAAGGGAGATATGTTGAAGTACTTCGAATGCTTGAAAAGCATTCTGATACAATTAGCGATGCTGTAAAGAAAGAATTTAAATTTATTGCTGATTTAAAAGGAGACTTGTCTCTTGTTGTTGATACCTGGCAACAATCTGAATATATTATTAATAGAGCTTTTATTTATAATAAAAAATATATACAATTAATACCTAAAAAGATTGACGTGCTAGCTCAACACTTGTTTAAATACGCTGATAAGGTTCTCTTTATGTCTGCTACATTTGTTGATTATAGGCGCGTCATGCGAAATCTCGGAGTAGCAGAACAAGATTTTAAATATATAGATCTACCGTCGTCATTTGATCCAGTCCTCTCTCCAATTATATTTGGTACGTTTCAACTTTCAAAAAAGAATATTGATAGATATTTTCCTAAGGTCGTTAAGTGTGTGGAGGAAATTTTAGAAGAACATAAGGATGTAAAGGGGTTAATACATACTCAGTCAAACGCTTTAACATTGAAGTTGAGAGACCAATTGAAAAATGATAGAGTATTATACCGCATAAAAGGTGATAAAGATAATATAGACATATTAACAGAACACTCCGACAGCTCTAGGCCTACTGTTTTAGCGAGCCCGTCATTAAATTTTGGAGTCGATTTAAAAGGTGATGTGTCTCGATTTTGTATTATTATTAAATGCCCATGGCCAGATTTAGGAGATGTAAGAGTAAAAGAGATGTCAAAAAACGATTATAAATGGTATACAAATAAAATGTTTACTACATTTATTCAACAGTGTGGACGCTGTACTAGAGATGAAAATGATTATAGTACTACATATGTTATTGATGCAGGTGGCATAAGAAAGTTATTACCAGAGTACGTAACTTTGTTGCCAGACTATTTTATAGACCGTTTTATTTAATAAATATTTATAATGAAAAACCAATACTATGGTTTTGAGCTAAAAGATATGGTAAGGCAATTTATTGCTGCCTTTAATAGTATTATTATAAACAGATATAATAAGAATAAAGACGTTGTCGATCAAATAAAAGCAGGGTTTTATTACGGACCAAAAGAAAGAGCTCTTCAAGATATAGTCAATAAGGCTCAGTCTTTAAAGCTTCCTACAATTGCAGTTCATTATACATCTATTGCAAGAGATCCTGATAGAGTATTTAATAAGATACCTGGCTTTTATTATAGCAAAGCTCCGACAGTCGAAGCCGGTGCATTTGATTCCGACTGGCTACAGACACCTATTCCAGTTAATATAGGTATTAGTATGTCTATAATGACAAAGTTTCAAACTGATATGGATCAGATTTTAAGTAATTTCGTTCCATATAACAATCCTTATATTATAATAAGCTGGAAAGTACCAACGTCGCAAAATTTAAAAGACAATCTTGAAATTAGAACTGAGATATTATGGGATGGAAATTTAGCTTTGGAATATCCTGTTGAAGTATCTGGCGCACAACCGGCTCGCGTTATTGCTAATACATCTTTTACCATGAAAGGTTGGCTCTTTAAAGGACCTTCTACGGAAGATACTAAGAACATATTTACTATCGATCAAGACTTTGTGCCTGTAAATACATTTAATTATGAGTAAATTTATAAAATATGATTCTACTTTAACAGACGTTACGGCGTTTAGCGGTAATTTTGATCATAGAGAGCTCTCAGGTAGACCAGAGTTTACCAGTGGTAATACATATACAACTATTGCTTGTGGCTTTTCTGGTGCTAGAACATTTGAAGGGTATAATTTTGACTCTATACAAGGAGTAATGTTAAGTACGGTTGGTGATATAGATATATTTAAAATCGGGCATACAATAGGTCCTTTAAGTACTGTAACAACTCTTCCATATCTATGTGGTGGTGCAACAATTGATCCATCAATCGCTGGATATTTCTTAACTACAGGTACAAGCGCTGGAACTTATACATTAAATACCTATAATAGTATGTCTGTTGCGTTCCCAGAATTAACTGCAACTGGTATTATAGATATAGTACCAATTAATGCAGCTGGTTTTACAACGTTAGCAAATGATATAAACACAACAATAACAATTAATTAAGATGGACGACGGAAAAAAAGGTACATTCGGTAGAGGGTTACAGAAATTTATTCAAAATAATTTACCCTATAGATCTCCTGCATCAATTATAGATGACGTAACTGCAGAGAATCCTAAGTTTAAAGATTTTTATAAAGCTGGATCGTTACGTAAAGAATTATTAGCGCAACATTCTATTATTGCCCCTAAGGTACCAGACTCCTCTCATCCAATTGGTGCGTTTTTGGCTGATAAGGCATACAATGAATTAATGTATGCGACACTTGATGTCGACAAGTATAGAAGGCTCCGCGATTATAGAACAATGGGTCAGTTTGCAGAGGTAGCAGATGCATTAGATGAAATTTGTGATGAATTTCTTAATGAAGATGAACATGGTAATATAATTAAACTAGAATTAAGAGATGTGGTAGATTTCGATCCACTAGTAAAAAAGCAGCTTAGTGAGGAATTTAATAAATTTATTAATTTGTTTGATATTAGAGAGAGAGGTTGGGAGTATGTTCGTGCAATGTTGGTAGATGGAGAATTATATTTTGAAAACATTATACATGAAAAACATATTCGGGAAGGTATTTTAGGTGTTATAAGTATACCAACTCAAGCAATAGATCCGGTATATGATAATTATCAAAGTATGTTCATCAAAGCATATTTGCTTAGAAAAGCTAAACATCATAAAGAAGCTGAAGAGCAGTTTAACTCTATGCAAGATAAAGATTTTATTCCAATGGAAAAAAATCAAATTACATATATAAACTCTGGTACGTGGAATGAAAATAAAACTTTTAGGATTCCTTTTATTGAAAATGCTAGACGAGCTTATAGACAGTTATCTTTAATTGAAGATTCTATTATTATATATCGTTTAGTTAGAGCTCCAGAGCGGTTAGTATTTAATGTAGACGTTGGTAATATGAGTACTCCAAAAGCTGAAGGGTATATTCGTCGCTTGATGCAAAATTATTGGAGTAAGAAGTCATTTAGTTTAGATGATAGTAAGAGAGTAGATTCATTTAACCCACAGTCAATTTTAGATGCTTACTGGTTTCCAAAGAGAGAGGGTAGTACTGGTACAGAAGTTAAAACTCTCCCCGGAGGTGCAAATTTAGGTGAGTTAGATGATTTAAATTATTTCGTTAAAAAATTATATAAGGCTCTTAAGGTACCAACTAATAGGGTTGACTCTGAGAATTCTCAATATAGTGCTGATGCAAACGTGTTAAGAGAAGAATTAAAGTTCGCAAATTTTATTGTCAGACTTCAACATCAGTTTGCCGTAGGATTAAAGGACGCATTTATTACTCATCTTAAATTAAAACACTTATGGAAAGATTTTGATTTAAGAGAGAATGTATTTGACTTACAGTTTACACCACCTCGGAATTATTTTGAATTACGTAGGCAACAAATAATGGATCTTAAGCTTAATAACTTTACTAATGTTGTTGGTAATGAATCTATATCACAGGGATACGGTCAGAAAGAATATCTTGGATGGACCGACGAACAAATTAAAGCTAATAGAGAATGGCTGAGAAAGGATGCTGCTTTACAATTTGAGCTAGATCAGATAAGAGGTGGTGGCGCTGATTGGGCTACTGGTGGCGGAGCACCGGCTCCTATGGGCGGTGAGATGGGTGTAGGAGTTCCTCCTGGTGAAGAAGTTCCACCGGAAATGGGCCCTGCAGGTGGCGCGCCCCCGGCTGGTGAGCCTGGAGTACCTACTCCAGAACCTACTGCCGGCGGTGAAACTTCAGCGTTGCCAACATAAATAATTATGTGGCGACTAGTACGTGGAACGATAATTATTTAATTGCAGGAAGTCATTTATATTCTACATATCTTGCAAGTACGGTTAATACCTATCAGAGCTTAGCTGATAGAATTACATATTCGCTAGGCTATCCTATTATTAATCTCGAGTTACACGGGAATCAGATTTTTACTAATATAGCATTAGCTGTAGAGATGTTTACGAAGTATGCAGGATATACTGAGGAACACTTAGTCGTTGATAGTACCAAATATACTCAAGGTAAAGGACTAGATATTTCAAAATTATTTCTCCTTACTCCTGAGTTAACTGAATCTTATACTACTGACGTAGAAGTAACAGTTACTCAGTCAACTCTATTACCCTCTGTTACATCGGTAACATTCCCAGAAACGTCACCAGCAGGCTCTCCACGAAGCGGTGAAGGAGCGACTGACCCGTCTCCATATTTTGTATCTTTATTTGAATTTGATTCTGGTGATATTGTTGTTGATCCATCTGAGTATACAATTACAGTAACGTTAGCAAATGGAGCTGCTCATGTAGCAAAGTCTCTTGTTGTGTGTGTGTCGTCGAGCGATTTAACTGAACCCGGAAATCCTGGCCCGATATCTGGTGTAGATGTAACGATGAACCAATACGGTGATGTATGGTCGGCGTCAGAAATGTTTGACGTTAGTGCAATACCAGGTGATTATGAAGAAAATTACCCAGACGGATCAACGTCTTTTACTAATATGGTATCAGTCGGTGTCGTGTTAAGACCAATTGTTGAACAAGCAGGGACAATTAATGCAACCCGAAATGATACGGTGAATGATACTACTACATTTAATCAGCTTACAGCTACTACTCCTATTATAGGTAGGTGGGACAGTCTCACTAGACAGAGTAGGAAGGTAATGGATGTACATAGTTATGATGAGTCAACAAGTAGTAGTTTAAATACATTATTTACAATTGAACAAACTTTAGCGCAACAAACTTATTTTAGTTATGCAATGGGTAATTATGGGTTTGATTTAATTAGCTGGTATATATTAAAACAATGGCTTGAAACTCGAGAAAAAATGCTCTCTACAAAACGATATTTTAAGTTTAATGACCGTACTCAACATTTGCTTATGATACCTGAACCTAAGACGGGTGAAAAGTTTTATGGTGTGTTAACTTGTTATGTAGAAAAGCATATTCATCATGTAATTAAAGAACCGTGGGTGTATGCCTATGCGCTTGCTTTAACTAAAATTACATTAGGGCGGGTTCGAGGTAAGTTCGGTAGTGCTCAATTATTTGGCGGTACAGCTCTTGACACTGGGATTTTACAGGAAGGTTTAGAGGAGAAGAAAGAGTTAGAGAATAAAATGTTTGAAGGTGCCTCTGCTGGTTTCGGCGATGCGGCTCCGCCTATGTTTTTTGTGGGCTAATGGCTTTACATAAAAAAGGAAATTTTAAGAAAGGTATATATAGACCCACACACGGTCGAAAGTTTTTAGGTAAACAATATCCTCAATATAGAAGTTCATGGGAGCTTCATTTTTTTAAGTGGTGTGATTATAATCCAAATGTACTCGAGTGGACTAGTGAATGTATTATAGTTCCTTATATAAGCCCGGTTGATGCTCGGACTCATAAGTACTATGTTGATAATACTTTAGTATTAAAACAAAGAGATAGAAAAGTAAAATACTTAGTAGAAATTAAACCTTACAGTCAGACACAACGCCCGGTTATGCGAGGAAGAAAAAAACAAAGTACATTATTACATGAGCAAGTAACATATGACATCAATCAAGCTAAGTGGAAATCAGCAAAACAATGGGCAGATGAGCACGGGTATAAATTTTTAATTCTCACTGAAAGGGAATTATTTAACGGAAAAAGATAGCATAAACAATAAATATTTTATAGCGCTATGGCCTTTAAGTTATTAGTAGAGAAGACCGACCCTTCGGAGTTTGAGTATATAATAGAAGAGAAGAATAATAAGTCTGAATCTAGATTATATATAAAAGGGCCTTATATGATGGCTTCCGATGTTAATAAGAATAACCGGGTTTATGATTTAGATAGTATGGTGCAAGAAGTTACTCGGTATGAAAAAGAAATGATTCATACTAAAAGAGCAATGGGTGAGTTAAATCATCCTACTACAGCAGAAGTCGATTTAGAAAGAGCATGTCATATAGTTACCGAAATGAAACAAGACGGTAACATTTTTTATGGTAAGAGTAAGATATTACAAACTCCTTGCGGTACTATAGTAAAGCAATTAGTACTGGATGGTGTCAGGGTCGGTATGTCCTCAAGAGCATTAGGTAAAATTGATCAAGAAACTAATAGCGAAGTCGGTCATGTTACTGAAATGAAGTTAGTTGCTATTGACTGTGTTGCAGATCCGTCTTATTCAGATGCGTTTGTTAATGGTATACTAGAATCAAAACAATGGATTTTAAATCGTAGTGGAGACTTTGAAGAGCATTTTGATAGATTTGAAGAGGGTTTAAAGAAATTACCAAATAGAGATGTCGATGAATACTTTAGAAATAAGTTTATTGAGTTTATTAAAAACATATAAAAAATGGTAAAAATTACTTAAATAATTATGATGGATAGGAATAAACAGATCAAGTCGTTTATCGGTAATATTATTGATAAAAATTACGCGGCGGCAACCACAGAGTTAAATGCTGTGGTTGAGGGAAAAATTAAAGAGAAAATAGCGAAAGCAATTAAAAAGGATTTATTTTAATCATGAGCAACATATCTGATTTACTTAAAGAAGTAGGTAAAGACGTTCTTACAGAGGACAGTCTTAAACAAATTGAAACAGTGTTTAATGACACAGTGGACGAGAAGGCTAATGAGCGCGTAAATATAGCGACAGAAGCTGCTCTTACTACTCAAGACGCAGAGCACTCTAAGAAGTTAGAAGAGCTCTTAGAAGCTATAGACAAAGACCACACGAAGAAACTCAATAAGGTTGTTGAAGCTGTTGATCATGATCGTGCTCGTAAATTAAAGAATGTTGTTCGTCGTTATCGTCAGTCTATTAATGAAGAGGCTGTTTCATTAAAAGATACAGTCGTTGAGTCTGTATCTGATTACCTTGATTCATATATAGAAGAAGCTATTCCAACTAAGACAATTGAAGAAGCAACTACAAATAAGAGAGCATATAGTTTGCTTAAAGATCTTCGTAAGATGCTGTCTGTTGATATGGTGTTAGCTAATGAGTCTATTAGGTCAGCAGTTAAGGATGGAAAAGATACTATTGATGCTCAAAGTAAAGAGCTGAATGAGCTTACTGAATCTCATAATACAGTTTCTGAGGAGCTTGAAGGTCTTAAAAAGGACCTTTATTTAGAAAAGAAGCTTGCTGGTCTAGATGAGAAGAAAACGAATTTCGTAAGGAAGACTTTTAAAGATAAAGATCTTGCGTTTATTGAAGAGAACTTCGAGTATACAGTCAATATTTTTGACAAGAAAGCTCAAGAGTCTCTTGATATTTTAAAGGAAGAAGCTATGACAGAGTCTAAGACTAAGGAGGCTAAGGTTGTTCAAGAGAAAGTCGAACAACCTAAAACCGCAGTTGGTCATTATGCTCAAGAATTAGCTAATATGAGATTGTAAAATTTCACAACTTGTTGAGGTATATATTACCTGATTCTCCAATGCAACGGAAAAATTATTATAAATGAAGGAAAATTAAATATTATGAACGAAACTACAACACGTCCAAATACTAATTATATTGATAATAATAGAGCGGAGCAATTGTTGGAGAAGTGGAGTCCTGTTTTGGACTATACCTCTGACAAAGTTACGCCTATTGAGAATCCGCATACGCGGATGAACACCGCCATTCTACTTGAGAACCAAGAAGAGTGGTGTATACGGGAAGCCGGAAACCATTCCGGTGGAGGTGGAGCATTAGGCACACCAGTTCACGACGTCGCACAAGGCGGAGCTGGTTATGGTTCTGGTGATGACTATGCACCAGGCGATCAACGCTTACCGAAGATTCTTATTCCGATGATTCGGCGTACATTCCCCGAGCTGATTACTAACGAGATCGTTGGTGTTCAGCCGATGAGTGGACCGGTTGGTTTGGCATTTGCTCTTCGCTACAAGTACTCGAATACGAACCTGTTAGGTGAACCATTTAACTTGGGCAATGTAACTGCAGGTCAAAACCCGCAGCTCGGCGATATTGCTGGTGCAGTTGGCCAGGGGCAAATTGGCGGTGACCCAGATTTGGGTGGTCAAGAACTCGGTGAGTTAGGTCACAACTATGTCGGTACATCGTTTACCGGTGCTAGTGGTGGCGATGGTTGGACTGGTACAGCCGCACCCGTCGCCAGCGAACCGTTTGCAGCATCCTACGGTGAAGGTCATTGGTTGGATGATTCTAACCTTCAAGCCGCTGATGGTGGTTTTGCCGCTTCTTTATCAAGTTTTGAGCTTGATCTCGCTGGTCAAAACACACCGACTGTTGAGTTGAGCTTCGAAAAGACAGCTGTTGAAGCTGGTACTCGTAGGCTGAATGCTCGCTGGTCAGTTGAACTTGAGCAGGATCTTAAGAATATGAATGGTATTGATGTTGACGCTGAGTTGACAAATGCTATGTCGTATGAGATTCAGGCTGAGATTGATCGTGAGATGATCATTCGTATGGTTCAGGCTGCTATGGGTGCTGGAAGTGGTACTGGTTATTCTAAGTACTATGTTTCTGCTGCTGATGCACGCTGGATGGGTGAGCGTAATCGTGACTTCTATCAGAAGTTAATCATTGAAGCTAACAGAATGGCTGTTCGCAATCGTCGTGGTGCTGCAAACTTTGTTGTTGCTACACCTAGTGTTTGCGCTATTCTTGAGATGCTTCCTGAGTTCTCCTGGATGACAACAGACGGTAATGTTAACACACAACCGGTTGGTGTCGCTAAGGTTGGTAACGTTGGTGGACGCTTTAACGTCTATCGCGATACACGTACTGAAGCACAGTACAACTTAGGCAAGGACGCGAATGTGAAGACTGAGTACGCCTTACTTGGTTACAAAGGACCTGAGTATTATGATACTGGTATCATTTACTGTCCTTATATCCCGGTTATGGTGCAACGGTCAATTGATCCGAACTCCTTCTATCCGAAGGTCGGTATGCTGACACGTTATGGTGTTGTTGATCACCTGTTTGGTGCTTCTAACTACTACCATGTTGTGTTTGTTCTTGGGCTTGGTGTTGGTAATATCAGCGCTAGCACAGGTCACGCATTCCTACAGTAATCCTGATAGTGATTATTATCGAAGGACGCCCGAAAGGGCGTCCTTTTTTTATTGTCTAATAGTCTTAATCCACGGGATAGTTTCATCCCACATAGTATTATCAATTAGTTCTATTTTATTAGCTCTAACTGGATTAATGTCCCATCCACCTCTCCTTGCATATAAACACGCAACCATTAGTTCCCGCGGGGAGAACCTATCGTACAAGCGTTTATAAATTGTTTCACATATCTCCTCATGGAAGTGGTTTTCGTCTCTAAACGAAACAATATATTCAAGTAGCTCTTTTACTCCAGGTAACCAGTGTCCTTCTATGTGAATAAATACATCTCCCCAATCTGGCTGAGATGTAACACGACAATTACTTTTAAGTAACGAAGACATTACATTTAGATTATTAGGTTCTGCCATAGAGGTATATTTGGTATCAAATATAGATGGGTCTTCTCTATACTTAGTAATGTTAATATCTGATTTTAGGAAGTGTTCTAATCGTACATATTTCTTAGTTGGAATTATTGTTAATGAATTTGGTACAGCATCATATGATTCTAAGAATGGATTAGATACTCCTTTTAAATCTGTATCACAGGAGAATAACTTAACCTTTACTTCTGTTTGTAGCAGCTTACTGAGATCAGCCGCAGCGTGAAATTCAATACCACTTGCTACATCTTCTATCGTTTCACCAAATTTTGTCATATTAAAACTATTCCAATATAACTTCATAGATTTAGATTCGACAATATATTTACTATCACAAGGATACACTACTTTAGCGACAGCGTTAACAGGTAACCCGTTATCCGTTAGTCCTGAAACTTCGTATCCGTTCCAGACATCATATCCTACAAACGGTAAATCGTTATCTTTGATTTTAAGATGTTTACGATTGCTAGATCTAGGCTCTCTCACTAAGAGCTTTTCATCATATTCGGATTTATATTTACTAGTTTTACCTAGATGCTTGCTTACGTTTTTATTATCAAGTTTACTCATGATACATTATCTCTATCATCTTATTATAGCGTGTTTCGACACTCCCTTCAAGTACAAACACATTCGGATACTTACTTAAAATTAGCTCTTCATATAATTTAATAATCCTATTGCGAAAGCTTTCGCTCATAGATCTTTCACCATCATTAATCAGAGCTACATCATACGGACTAGTATAAAAGATGTAATTATATTTCGAAATATATCTCTTAAGCATTCTTGTAAGCATCATATCCGTAAACTCGTCAACTTTACCTTCCATTCGAAAATATCGCGTGTAAATAAAACCATCGACAAGACATCTATCTAAAACAGTATCCATATCCGTATTAGTATATGAAAAAATATTATTTAGATGGTCAACTAATATTGCGGTTTGAGTGTCGATGTAGTTACCTCCATCATCATTTATCTCAAACCCTTGTCTTTTCAGTTTGCGAGTAACTTCAGGAACTACATTCCAATGATTCCTACAATCATTCCAATGATTGAGCGACGTAGTTTTACCGGAAGACTGAGCTCCTGTAAATGATATTAGCATTATTTACCCCAGACACCATTATCGACTAGCTGAGCAATTTTGCAATATAAACTTGAATCTTTCCATGCATCACCAATTGGTTCATTTGCCGCTTCACTACGTTTCACAATGACGAGATTAATCAGTCTCTGTACTTTATCATGAATACGGAACACTAGACCCGTTTTTGCGACATGTTGTCCATCTGGTTTAGATAAGTCCTGTCCTACTGAAATATTTCCAGGACCATAATCGTGTTGTTTGGTAATGAATAATTTATATTCATCTTCAAGCAAGGTCTTTAACATTTTACATGTCTCAGGATAGTCTTGCTCTACTTCCGCTTTAATTGTTTCGTAATCTTTCATTTAAAAAATTTATCCATAATTCTGAAGATGCAACGTGGAGTGCATCTAGAAGGTCAATAAATGTCTCGAAGTTGTTATTAATAAGACATTTCTTTACAATAGGACCATCATCGAGCTCCGGGATTACTTTATGAATAACACAACCTACTCTTATATGGTTCTCTTTCCATGCCTTCTTTTGAGGATTAAGACCTTTTAATTCAGGATGTATGTGTATTGCTCCTGGGTGTCCATTATAGATGCTAGACGATTTAGTAAAGTCTGGAGGTAAGATTCTAAGATAACCATGAAGAGTAATAAGGGCTTCATTCATCCATTCATCTCTTAGTATAGAGAACCCTAACTTATCAGCTGCTTTGAGATAGTCTATTTCTTTTGGCCATGTAGGTAGTGTAACTAACTTAGTATCTCCTTGTCTCACTCGTTGTACAAGTTCGACATGAGTAGTCTTATCGTCTTGTTTGTTTGTTACAACAAGATCAGGCCATCTATCGATAGCTTTAGAGACGTTAACAATTTCAGATCCAGTCTGACTATAAAATGCTACCCACTTCATTGCTTAATAATTTTTTTGAATTGGCTGATGTTGTATCTAATAATCTCTTTTGTGTCTTCATCCGGATCAGCATGAATAAGATCTGCTAATAGTTGACTAGGTTTATGATTGAGACCAAAATCACCATTATATTGATACCCTAACAGTCCTGCTACTACTGGGTTAGAGGTATCAAGGCTTCTAATATTATAGACGTTATTATTTACATACCATTTAAACTCTCTAGCAAGTGACGCACCTAATAAGTGATGTGGTTTATCCCAATCCCACCATCCTTCATCAATAAGTCTTTTTACGAGTTGCTGTCGCCCGGTAGTCTGTCTCATTAATTTTTCAGGATTTAATGGATTACTAAAACCAGTTACATCGTACATGCTAAAATCAAAACTAATAGCAATATAGTCAGCATGAGCTGACATAAACCTATAACACTCAACGACTTCCGTCCATGTTTTACCTTGAACAGCTCCTATTGTAGCACCTGGTAAGCCCTTATAATTTAGTGTAAAATTTAGAAAGTTCGTCATCGTACCTTCTGAATCCTCTAATACATCTGGTACAATGTAATAATTTGGCTTTATCTTCTCACACCACTCTGCATATTTCTCTGAATCAAATGCCTCTTTGAGCTCAAAAATAGAATTATCTAATAGAATTTCTCCATCTGGTCTTTTCGCTCTATACAGACCAAGAAACCAATCTCTGTATTCTGGCTCTTCTTCCATTAAATGTACTAAACAATATTGATAATCATTATATAATATAGATTCCGGTAGGAGAGTGACAGGAGATTCATGAGAGACTTTAATCGTCATACAAGTATTATAGTATATCTACTACAAAGATCAAGCAATAAATAATTATACATGGCGGGACTTGTCGGTAAACTTAAAGGGAAATTTTTAGAGACAACAAAAAATTTCAAGAGTGTGTTTTCGTTTAAGGCATTTGCAGCAGCTAGTAAAAAGAAACTTGACGCCGCAAAAAAATTATTAAACCCAGATCTCTCAAATCCCAAAGACATGGCAGCCCAACTCCGTGGAGAAAAAGCTGGTCTTATAGATTCAATTACTCCTAAACAGGTTAAGCAGCTCGCCCAAGGATATAAAGCTGGTTTAAAGATGGAGCCGAAAGAAGCGTTAACTAGTACTTTAGAACAATTTACAGGTGTAAATCTAGATCAAAATGGCTTGTTAAAGAGTTTAGGTGCCGCAGCTAAAGATTATATTAAAAATCAGATTACATCTTTAAAGGGAACAATTGAAAGGCAGATACTAGGCTGTGTTAACAAAATTATAAATGATTTACTTAATAAATTTCCTGTTTTAGATTTTTTATTAAATTTTGAAGAAAAAATAAAAGGTATTTTAGGTAAGTTTCGAAATAAGTTAGAGCGTAAAATTGATGCAGAGTTAAGTAGTTTAATGTATAAAAAGATTAAAATACATCAATTAACATTATTTAAACAGAAAGTACATGGCGCTGTAAGAAAGCTTTGTCCGTCTGCTAATCCTGCATCGGCATCAGAAGTAAAGCAATTTAAAGCTAGTTTTCAGGAAGGAATAAGAGAGAGAAATGCAGCTAATGAACTTGCAAAGACTAATCAAACAGTATCTGTAGAAACACGGAAACCAAAGACAATACCATCTCAGACACCGACCCCGGGTCCTTCGGCTAAACAACAAAGAGAATTATTCAATAACCCGGAAGCGGTCGCCGCAGAACAAATTAAAGGAAATGAAGATATTGGTAACGCTATAAATGATGTTGCTACTTCACAAAGTCAAGATGTTAGTGAGAATGTTGTTTGGGCGTCTGACAATAAAGATAAATCTATAGTACCCACTAAGGAAATTCCGATACGAAGTCCTTGGACCGGAGAAACAACGTATGTATATACAGGTCGAGGATCCCGCGGAGGTAAATGGATGACTGATAAAGATAGAGCAGCCGTAGCCGCAGACGCACGGCAGACAAATGCCTTAACAAGCGGTCTGGAGTATCGTCAACCGGGTGCTGCACCTGAAAATATCGTATATGGAGGAGTATCTGATGCAGATATTGCGAAACATGGTGGAGGAGTATCTGATGCAGATATTGCGAAACATGGCCATGCGTATTATGGATTGGAGGATCCAGATGCACTAGAGAGAGAGCGTGATCCATGGGAGACAGATGGTTCATATAGTACGAGGATGGCTTTGCTGGATGCCGAAAAAGCTCGAGAAAAGGCCGCAACACCCCCAGGATAAATAATAAAATGAGTATATCTGTAAATGCACCTCGAGATTCTGATTTAAATACACAGAAAAAATGGCTTGGAAATTATTTAGGCATCGTTGTACAAAACAACGATCCAGATAAAGGAGGTAAGATAAAAGTATGGGTACCTGAAATATATTCTGTCGAGAATAAGGCTTGGAATGAAAAGCATAAAGACAAAGCGTTTAAATTTATTGGTCGAAATATTGAGAGTGATATTACTGATATTATAGAAGAGCTTAAGACTAAATTAAAATGGGCGATATGTGCATCTCCATTAACAGGTGCTATGGCTCCTGGTAGATATAATGCGTATGAAGAAAAGGCGACGATATCAGATTCAAATAGAAATGCTACTTTATATCCGGATGCATGGAATGGTCCTCTTAGTCTTAATGATGATGGTATAGGAGAAAAACCAGCTCATAAATATGAACATCATTCCTTTAAAGTTGCAGATGCTTTTTCAGATAAAAATGAAGTTAGATTTAACAATGTAAATAAATTCTCATATAGCTATGTACCTACTTCTTATTCTAATAGTGCAAAAGGTAGCTTTAGTGTTCCAAACGTTGGTGCTCATGTTTGGGTGTTTTTTATAGAGGGTGACTCTCGGCGACCTGTTTACTTTGCAACTACACATAGTACTGATCAATGGGAATCAATTTATAATTCTGAATTAGATTATCCTGGTACATATGAAAATAAATCATTAGATGCAGATCCCAATTATAATCATAATACTGAGACTTATAGAAATAAATACGTTATAAATCAAAAAGGAGGGACTATAGAAATAGTTAGTACTGATAATAAAGAATCATTAAAACTAACTCATTATTCAGGATCATTTAAAGAATTTAATAATAATGTTAATATTGAATTTGCTACAAATAATAATCAAAAATTAGTACGTGGTGATGAATTTTTTACGGTTAATGGTACTAAGAATGATTATGTAGGTGTCGATTATGATCAAATTATAAACGGTGATTATTATAAAAAAATTGGTAATTTAAATAGAGATTATCAATTAGAGTGGAGAGATCTTATGGAGTCGATTGCTGATGCAAAGCAATTGTTTGAAATTCAGAGAGCTGTAGCTATAACAGATTCAAATGATTTTATAAAAAAGACATCTGGATCACAAACAAAATCTGGAGCACCGGGAGTCTGTCCGCTTTGTAAGTCCATTAGCCCTAAAGATAGGGTATGGGATAATAAATATATCTTTACGGGGGTCATGCAGAATGCTATTTATAGTAGTAAAGTATCTTCCTTTAATCATGTTAAAGATATTACTTCTGAATTTCATAAAATACCAAGTGAATTAACGATAGCCAGCAGCTCGGAGCAGTTTTTAGGTAGTACTGCCTGCCCGGTTTGTGGTGGTGGCGGAAAGAGTCCTTCTAGTTATAATGGTAGCTGGTCTCCTGAAGCTAAAGATACATTAGTAATAGATAGTCTTAGATATAAAACACAACAGTTAACTGAAATAGAAAAGAAATTAGGATTAGGAGGTAGTGAGATTGTTAATATTACTAAACACAAAATAGAAAATATTGGTTTAGTTTATAATGATTTCCCCTCTACGCGTATTGATGAAGTTGGTAAAATAGAAAACTCCGAAGTACAAGTATTTGACAAGGGAGTTATTACTACTAAGAAAGAATCTGCTCTTATAGAATATGTACATATAGATGATTCTCCGGGTGGAGATTTTACGCAAACTATTGGCAATAAATGGAATGTTTTAGTTGGTAGCGGTGGTGTTAGCCTTAAATCGACAGGTGGAGTAGACATTGGCGGTACAATAACTAATATCGCCGGCCAACAAGTTAACGTTAGCTCTGAGTATGAAGTTAATATTTCATCAAAGAGAGTTAGTATAGCCGCTGAGCTGCTGACTCTGCGTAATAAGAACAATAAACAGATTTTAGTAGATGGTAATTTAGGTGTTAGTCAAAATGTTGTTATTAACGGTGGACTACATGTTGAAGGAGAATTAAGTGTTCATCATATTACTGCTCCAGTCGAAATACAAGAAACAGAGCCTGTTATAGTATTGGGTAAATTATTATCAGGGTTAAAATTTAATGTTACTGCGTCATGGGACAATAAGTATCACACTAAGGGTTCGTTAATCTTAAGCTCTGACAGTAATGATGACCATGTACGAGCTTATCCTCACACACATCCGTTTAAGAATTTACCTCTTAAGCTGATGGGAACTAAAGACGGTGTCCGTGAGCAAGGGAAAAATACGAACGAACCATTTAAAATATCAGCATTCCCAGTAGTACATGAAAAGAAAGGTGCCGAAGCGATTTAAACACTTCGGCACCTGAGACTATGTTAAAGGATTTTAAGCAACTTCGACATTAATTACTTTATGGTCTTTGCCAGTATGTGTATCTTTTTCCAGTCTTGGAACAGTAATACGTAAAACACCATCAGTAATTTTTGCGTTTAATTGCTCGATATTAAAATC
>Ga0209756_1001896_pt1 | contig 18673 bp, 33 predicted proteins | sample ETNvirenome_6_85_FD_184071 | JGI IMG/M metagenome (GOLD analysis project Ga0209756, IMG submission 184071) | Marine viral communities from the Pacific Ocean - ETNP_6_85 (SPAdes) (version 3) | ecosystem: Environmental > Aquatic > Marine > Oceanic | place: Pacific Ocean | collected 2013-06-19
ATATATTCCCGTAAAAGCTTCACTATTTTTTCTCCAACTGATCCATTGTCTTTTCTAGTACATCACCCGGATTCCAACTATCCCCATCATTTGTGCACTTATAAGAAGCTGTTTTTCCTATATCATTGTCTAAAGACCCAATAGATAATACAATCCCTTCACTTCCGTAATGTTTACACTTAGGATTACTATTGACAACGTGATCCCCCACCAATGGTTCGTTTGAATGGCTTACAAATGTTTCTCTCAATAATCTACGAATTACTTTTCTTAGTTTCGCCTCTGTTAGTTTCACCCTCTTTTTTTTGAAAATATTCATTTTAATAATGTCCCCAACATGTATTCCATTTTTATTAAACCACCCTTCATTCATCTCTAAGGCATATTTCGCCGGAGACGTGGATTTTACTCCTGAAAGATTTAAAGGCGTCATTTTTTTAATATCAATAACTGCGCCCTTCTTATCTAAGTAAGCTATTGAAAGAGGCAAGTATGTCTCTTTCATCCAAAAAGATCTAGTCTTCTCGTCAGGAAAAATAAAGAGCATTCCTGCGTCTTCTTCTAGTGTAAGACGATTCATCAATCCCTTGCGGCGTGTCTCATTACAGTCCGCAATTTCAACAGCCACATTTTTGCCGTTGATGTGCAAAATTTGTCGAGTATTTTTTCCTTCGTACAGACCTCGATCAATCATGTCTGTCATTTGTATGTAAATTTTAGATCGAAGCTTTTTAGTAAAATTTTTATCCCCAAACTCATCTAAATACTCAATAAGTGTGTCAGAGATCCCTATTGTCTCCATATCTTTCGCAGTAAATTTTGTGCGCAATATGTCGAGGGCTTTCTGTTTTCCTAAAGATCCCAACAACTCTTCAGCAAACTCATGGGCATACGCATCAATTTCAATGCCGGCGGATAGATATTGATCTCGGGGCGCGCCATCGGGTGGGATCTCTCCCTCTTCCTCATAAGACTTCTTAGCCTTCAATCTGGACGTTTTATTGTTGAGACGGCGTTTTTCAAATTGTTGAGTATGAACAATTTCATGGCGAATCATTCTTGCAATTTTAGCGACAATTATTGATGGATTCACATCTTTTTCATCAAAAGTCTCGTCCACAGGTGCGAGGTGTATATACATTACAAATCGGCCATCCTGAATATCTTGCTCTGCACCGACAACCATTCCGTCTGGATATAATTTGTGCCCTTTTCCTATGGGAAACTTGACTTTTGCGTCTGGCTTTTGTCCACTAGGGTCCACTGAATTTACAGCAATTGTTATTGGAAATGATTGTGACTTAAAAAAGCTTTGAATGGCATCACCCAACACCTCAGCAGCATCAGTTTGTGATACATAAACCCTTTTCCCTACGTTATTCATCTCTGTATTGGTAGCATCATTATCATGCCTCCAAAATGCAGAAGATGCTATCGCTTGATTCAGGCCGGCAAAGAGATTTTCGGGCAAAGTAGTAACTTCTGAAATTAACCTCTTGCGTAAATTTCTCTGTCTGTCTGGTCGCCCAACCATGTTTACCCCTTAACGTAATTTACCCAATTCCACAGAGGTCTTTTTTCCAGATACGTGTATTTCTTCTGGTTGTCGTATGCTTCTCTTTCAAACGGATTTTCATAGTATGCCTTTTTTCCGTTACGATATCTTAATAACCCCACAACCCAAAATATGCCATACATTAACCATTGAAATACAAATAACATTTCAATCTGTTGGTGATAATGTATTGTTTCATGTCGCCTCGTAGTCTTAGATAGAACACCTCTACAAAAAACAAAGCATGCAAAACTTAGGGCACCAATTTCAATTGGTGATATTTTAGAAAGCCATACGGGTAACTTACTATTTTCAAAAACCCAAGGTTTTCTTTTTGATATCCATGCTTGTAACCACTTCATTATACTCCTCCTAACAATATCTTAACATGTGCATTTCCGCCCCCAGTATCTTGATCAGGTCCAGTAATACCTCTAGAATAGAAGCCTTCGTAATTTGGGCCGTATTTTGCCGCATACTTCTCCACAGGATGTCGACCAATCCACTGTACCTGTTTTCCTAAAAGTGACTCAACTTCTTCTTTTGAAGTAACTGCAGGGACACCATACTTCGAAATCATAATATTAGCGATCTTGCCCGACATCTCTCCAATGGCACCTGACTTAAGTTCTTCTGCTGTCTCATCTAGATATTTTTGAATTGCAGCAGGAGAACCGTCGTGACCCACAATTCCTAGCTTAAATCTTCCGCCGCGGTTCTTTCCTCCCCGGAAGTAATCCGGGTCAGGATCAGAATCCAGATCTGCTGCCTTCATTGTCGTATAGGCACCTGGTAAATCGCTGGGTGACTGCACTTTAATATTTCCGAAGGTTGCCGGATTATTACCAATCGCAGGTGTTAACTCAACATCTGCATATGCATTTTGAATTAGCTCAAAGATTTCATCATCCAGATCCCTCACCTCCGGGCAAGGTGGATTCACACACTCTTCTGGTTCAAAATCATTAGGAGAAAGAGATATCACCTTTCCTTTTGGTGCGTTAAAATCAGCCCACTTCTTTTCTCGAAGCAAACTTCTTACAAAAAGGCGGATCAGTCTATTTGAAGAAGGGTTCATACAATTGCCTCTTTACTTTATTCAGCGGCAGGTGTATCACCACCAGATTTTTGAGCCTTCACTAGTTTCGGTAATGCAGCGACTGCTTTTTGAAGAATGGCTTTTGCGCCGGCCTCGTCGTTATCTGCATAATTTAATGCATAGACAGCAGTTGCGATGGCTTGCTGCTGAGGCTTGCCCTTATCGTCTAGTTGCTGATCCAATTGTGCAAATTTATTAGGGGGCAAATCCGGGTCGAGCAATTTTTGCAGCCCCTTTGGAAGTCCCATTCCTGATGTCTCAGGGTTAAAATCTACATCTTCTTTTGATTGCTCGTCTAGGCGTGTTACTTTATAATGAACTAAAGCTCTCCGGAGTTCTTCCCGAATAGCCTTTCGTATTTGTTTTTCTGTGTACATAGAGTGCTCTCCTCGCTGTTGTTTAAGTATCTGTTTAACAGTCTAAAGTCTCAGCAATGCGTGTGGAGAGCTTTCAGTTTGAGCTGACTGAGTTTGCTCTATGAATTTTGCTTTACACCGCAGCTCGGATAGATTTCTTGCACCTGTATAGGAAAGGCCGCTTCTAATCCCCCATTCAAGATCATGTAATACATCTTCTACTGCCCCTTTAACCGGGACTGTTGTTGCGACGCCTTCTACTGATCCTACTTTTCCCCGCCATGCTTTTTGAGCTTCTCGAGAGGCCATTCCTCGATATACTTTTCGAGGGGGAGATCCATCACTAGACCTTAGAACCGTGCCCGGGGTTTCCTTAGTTCCTGCAAGCAAAGACCCACACATGACAGCATCAGCTCCGGCGGCAAGTGATTTTACCATATCACCTGAATTTTTAATACCACCGTCAGCAATTAAAGTGGCATCGCGATCTGATCTTGCACAGTCAATTACACTCTGAAGTGTTGGAATGCCATGTCCCGTCTGAACCCTTGTAGAACAAATAGATCCTCCTCCGACACCTACACGGATACTATCCGCGCCCCAATCTGCTAAGTTATTGAATGCCTTTAGAGTTGCTATATTTCCCGCCATGAGGTGTACACTGTCGCCAAACACACTGCGCAGTCTCATGAGAGCTTTCCTCATTAATTCATGATGTCCATGTGCTACATCTAAACAAAATATTCTACATCCTTCATCATATAGTGCACATGCTCGTGATTCATACTTGTCTGTGGTCCCAATTGCAGCACCAAAACGCACAAGAGGATTAATTTCAAATACTTTTTGTGCTAACTCTGCCTGCTCCTTGATTGTATTATACCGATGAATAATTCCAAGCCCAGCGGCGTTATGCATCGCTACAGCCATTTCAATTCCGGTTACTGTATCCATTGGAGCAGAAATAATTGGTAGCTTTAAATAATCATCTGATTGCGGTGTGAATTGAGTTGTCAAGTCTATTTGTGAGCGTGACTCAATGTCACTAAAACTGGGCTCTAAAAGTACATCGTCAAAACAGATTGCGCGTCTCATAAAAATATCCTATGTTAAATGAGGCACCTATAAACCCGTGCCTCCCTGCGGTATCATATTGATTATTAGCTGTTCTTTGTTGTTTGAACATGTGTCCGGACATCGCCTGCAGATACTTTGATCTGTTGCATTGCCTTTCGAACTCGGGTTCCTGCGGAAGCATTTCCATCAACATAAAACTTATTGTAATCCGTTTGCACTTCATTAAGAAGGGTAATCATCTCATTTAGCGTATTCGGAGTATTATTGTCGTTATTCATCTATAATCCCTTATTAACTAATATGTGTATAAGTCTCACGTACATTTACTGCACATGGACCCTTTTGACTCTCGCCAATATCAAACTCGACCTTTGCACCATCATTAATAGATGATTCCTGAAGCTCGGACACGTGAAAGAAAAGGTCTTTTCCTTCAGACGGGGTAATAAACCCAAATCCCTTGCTTGTATTAAAAAACTTTACTGTACCTGTACTCATTATTTTCCTTTGTAAAAATTGAGGCACCTATAAACCCGTGCCTCCCTGCGGTATATCAATTACTTCTTTTGCACAAACGCATACAGCTTTTCAGCCTCAACGATGATGTCTTCAGTAGTATAAGGCGTAACAGCATTGCGCTGTCCCTCTGGCTTGAGATGTTCATTCTCAAACTGTCGGTTAACCTTATCACATACGATCCCAATTGCCATTCCTAACAAATCGGTACGAAGCTCATATCCACTTTTCTTTGCATCACTCATTTTTTTCTCCTTGTGTGTGTGTGTTGTGAGTGGCCCGAAGGCTTTCATAAAAGTATATCTTCTTGTCTAGGTGTATACGAATTAATCAAAAAAAAAGGGGCACCGAAGTGCCCCTCAAACGTATATTTTGTTTGATTACTCAGAGATTTCTTCAGTCTTGTTGACGTTCTTAATAACATCAATCTGCGTCTCCTCTGTGTTAATGGCGGGAGCTGAAGTGTTTTCACTCTGTGTCTCCTCAGTATTAACAACAGGGGTAGTTGGTACCGCAGAAGTTGGAGTTGTCTCTGTTTGTGTCGTTGTTGTTGCTTCTGCGTCAACACTAACATTACTTAAACTGGCAAAACCAAAGTAGACTCCTACAAGGATTGCAAGTACGGCAACACCGCCTAAAAACTTCTTATTTGTAAAGTACTTCATTTACTCATCTTCTCCCTCAGCAGTTGAATCACTGCCATCTGTATCGGCGGGATCGGAGGCGTCATCTCCTTCTCCCTCTGAAACGTCCGCGGACGTTTCTGCATCTTGAGACACACCTGCATCTTCAGATACTTCTACCTCGACAACATCAGTAGTCGTCTCAGTCTCTGCATCGTCCCCACATCCATTGATGGCGAACATAAAAAAAACTGCCATAAGGGCAGTAAACAACTTCTTCATTTTTTCCTCTTTGTAACGAAAAATGAGGCACCTGTAATCCCGTGCCTCCCTGCGGATTATTAATAAGGGCCTAAGTATATTAGACCGCGTCGACGCTGTTAAGGTTTTCGCTCAAAAAAGAATTAAGAGCCTTTGCCTCGCGGACGGTAAGAGTAATGCTCGACTGGCCGACGCTGTACTGGCCGTCGTCATATGGCTGAGTTTCAATGGTTACAATGTTAGAACCTGCCTGCTTAGCAGTAGTGTTACGGTTAACGGTGAAAGCAAATCGCTTGGTGTTCTTAGTCTTCGAATAGTTCATCTTTTCTCCTTAAAAAATTTATCTAGATGATGTCTTATAATACCAAATTAATTAAGACTCTGAATTATAGACTTAGGCTTTGGTTGTACAACAAATTATGATTATTTTTATTAGTAAACCCACACTTACAAAGATGGTTACACCCCAAGCCATCATCATAAAAAATCCTTCAAATAATCTATATAAGTTGTTCATATCTTAGTTGGTAGGGTGGCTGGGAATCGAACCCAGAACCTGCGGTTTATGAGACCGCTGCTCTAACCGATTGAGCTACCACCCCTCACCTTTCTTAATCTAATATTACTTGAGTACTTTTAATTTTTCAATAGGAATATTGGAAATTATTTCGACATCTAAAAGAACATCAACAACTTTGGTTTCATTGGTAAGCATCGCTTTTCCGTCCCATCTAGACTTTACTTTTTCAACAAAACCGTATGGGCCTTTTATGATTACTCCCGGTGTGGACCAAAGATCTGTAGGGATCACCGGCATTACTAAGTCACCCTTTTTCATAACACTCACCAAGACCTTCAGCAATCAAAAATCTAGATAAGTCGATATCATCATCAATGTAAATAGATGCTATCCATCTGCCGTACTTACCTTTTCCATGCGTAGTAATTACCACTTCTTTTCCTAAACAAAGCTCTCTAACCCTGTCGCGTGCCTTGATGGCCAGAGCCTTCTGGGCTGGGTTTTTTGATCGAATTTCAGGTGTGTTAACTCCAGCTAGTCGAAGTTTAACTTTCTTGGCCCACATTTTAAAACCCAAATCTATTTCAGCGGTAAGAGTATCACCATCATAGACTTTTGTAATTACTGCACGATATTCATACATCGTTCCACTTTTTCTCTAGCCGATCCTTTTCACTAAACATATCAATTGGTCCTAAATCTATATCTGATACTTGTACAGTTTTTCCCTGAGTTAGCACATCATACATGACTTTATCAGTTTCTGTTTTATTCACAATAAGACCCGGAACCAAGAAACGACTGAGACCTGTTTCTTCTAAACGTACTATTACTAACTCGCCTACCTTCACCTATATAAGTAGCAATCATTCTTGGTTTTCCGCCGGTTGTATTTCAAATGCAGCAAGATATCTCATACCCGGCTTCATCTCTGATTTGTCAGCTAAGGGTCGCCATGCCATACAGTCTTTATTCCAATATAGCAGCATCTCAGCTTCTAGGCTCGGCTGGATCATTCTTGCGAAAATATAACCCATTGAAAAAAATAGTAATGACTCAAACATTTATACTCCTCTCATACATGTTTCTAATAGTAGTGTATAGGCCAGGATTAACACGTTCAGCTCTGTGAACTAGCTCGTGCCTAATAAAATTTCTCGTAAATTGGGTATCTCTATTTGTAGGGTCTTCAATGTGAGGATACTTTCTAAAATGGTGATGCAGCTCATCCGGATGGGACATGATAAAGGGTCGCAGTGCTGGAATATCTTCACGAATAGGCGATATTAGCGATGGATTTCCTCGTAAAGAAGAAAAAATCCACCATTCTACTGCATCCCGAAGATGATGAGCAGTTATTACAGGGGATTCTAGGCCCTTTAAAAATTCGTATCTTTTCTCTCTCCAGGATGCTTCTGTAGGCTTTTTAAGAGGATCTTGGTGTTTGTACCTATCAACCACTAAGGGAAGCTTCTGCCTATCACAGAATGATCCCAGAAATTCTTCTGCGTCATCGCCATGGGGTGTTGCATGATTAAAGTATGCAACTGTAACTTCTCTTCTTCCTCTTACCAAAAACTCTAAGGCAGACATACTATCTCTGCCTCCGCTGCAAGCAAGCACTACTTTTTTTGGAATTTTACATGCTAACTTAATCACTATCCACGTCGCTTCTTAAGCTCGTCCGCAGGAACCAACATGTCTTCTCCATTGACCAAGCAAGGGTAGACAATCTTTCCTCTCTCAAGAACCGGAGGTCCTGTAACGAGAGCACATGATTTTGGAGCTTTATGCATTACTTTCCAAACCATTGACCCTTCAGGATGCTTAGGATTATTAAGCTCACTAATCGGGTTCTTGAGTGCTTTAAGCAACTTATCACATGCCCACTGATCGATAATGGGTTCTTCACCTACAATGGTTCCGGCATTAATAGTATCTTCATCAATACCTGCTGCCAGCAGATTCTCTCGAACTTTATTCCGACGATTCCAGTCAAGCCACTCGCGCACTTTGTCATATGACTTGGCAGTTCCCGGGCGATGCTGCCAGTACCAACCATTCTTTGTTGCACAAATATCAGCGGCATTCTCGAGGTCCTTTATCATCTCTATAGAAGGACGAAAACGACCGTTGACCTTAAGGGCTTCTGCTTTGGCAAGAAGACTAGACAAGAACTTCTCCTGCTTTTCGGAGAGAGACCAGCCCTTGCCTATCTTAAAGGCAAAATCACTAAGGGCAGAAGAGACTTTTTGCATACCGTCAACTTTTGCTGCTGCAAGAATCTCATTAACACGCTCTTCGTTCTTGAGCTTAGGGACTCCCTGCTCAATTAGACTGTCCAGATATTTTCGTTGTCCTGTGGACAACCCTTTGCCCCTCTCAAGACGTAAAACCATGTCGTTCATAAAACGAAAAGATCGATCAGCATGACCAATACCGGCTTGACTGAAATCTTCAATAAGATTCTTGGTTTGAGAAAGACGAAGCTCTCGAGACTTACGCGGCATGTTTCCTCCGTTGGTTACATCTATATTATAACCTGCTATGAAGAAACTTGCACCGATCTAGAGGGGATTTTCTTGATGCGATTTTCTGCGCATTTTTTCTGCTCTACGTCCTGCTCTTGTCTTTGGCTTTTCTTTCTTAGATCGTTTTTCTGGAGAAGTCACTTCCTCCCCAATCTTTCTAGTCTTTACTTGAAAAGTATCATCAGCATATTTTCGAATCTTAACTTGTAAATTAGACTGTCCAGATAAAGATTCTTTAGCACTTAATGCGCTAGTATACTCACTATGCTGAGAATGGGTCGACCATGGCTTTCCCTGAACAGGGGGGTTACTAGATTCTTTCATTTCTTAAAATTCATTTTCCATTTTGAGAGGGAGGTCTAACTGCACAGGTTCTTGGGCTTTCATCATAAAAAAATTAATTTTTTCTTTAGCTTCTTCTTCTGTGATGTTTTTATCAGTTAACATTATAAAATTTTTAAATGCCTTTGTCTGAAGGCATAATCTATCACTTAGATCTTTGTAGCCGAATGTTAGCTCAACATACTGTCGACAAGACTCAGCTAGATCTCTTGAAAGATTCTCATTTTCCTCTTTGAGGGCAGACAAGTTTTTCATTGATATCTCCTTCCTAATGATTTATCTAATGTAACCATTACGGGAGAGTTGTACAATCTAGAAAACTGTCATAACAATAAGTGTCATCAAAGAAATGGTAGATAGAGCGAATGCAGTCAAAGTTAAAGCCCGAAGTCCGGCAAAATCCCTTTCCAAAGATTCTATTTTTTCCAACAATTCATTTGAGGAAATCTCCGCCTCAGATGCATGTGCTGCTGATCTTTGGGCTAGTACCTCCAGACCGTCTTTTGATACGACAGAATCAGATTCTAAAACTGATACACGCTCTTTAACTAAGTCTAGCTGTTGTTGAGTTACAACTCCTGAAAGTTGGCTAGAAGCACTTTCTAGACTATCTGCTGCTTTTTCCAGCTTGCCCAATACATCTGACTTTTCGCAATCTTTACTCTTAGTACTCATTTACAGCCTCCTTAAGAGATAAGAATAACTAGGTTCTTAAGGTGAAAATAGATCATCATTCAAAGTATAACTAAAAAAATGATAGTTTATAAATTATTTTTCTTGACTTGCTGAGTGGTATTTGTATGGTTAGGGGGCGTCCGGAGGCATGCAAATTTCATCCAAAATTTCCATTAAATAATTGTACATCTCAACTGTATTGTTGCTAAGGGGGTAGTATTTTCCGCCGCATGCAGCTGCAATTTCGTCCCATTGCCACATCTCATTAGTAGAGAATGTGTAAATCTTTAACTGAGGTGTTGCTTGTCCTGTGGTTATTATTTGTTGCACAGTTACAGATGGATTCAGATAGCTCTGCGGCATCTCGTCGCTAAATACTATGATAACTCTATCTGCGCCGGGGCGCCAGCTTATATTAAATGCATCTTTGGGAGGTACTGAGTCTCCCACATTCCATCCGCCCCATGTCGAATTTGGTATGTCCAGAGGTGCATTGGCAGATATATTCTGAAGGGACAGATACAGACCGTCTAAAAGCATTTCATCACCCGTGTTCATCCCTTGATTTCCTAAGCCGGCGAAACCGGCCAAAAAGTCTGGGAAGGGTGAAATATCAGAAATCATATAGAGCCTTTCATCAAAATCACCAGGGGCTTGCCTAGGTCCTACTATAAGGCCCCACTGAAGTTTATTTTGTAGGGAGTAATGTCCGGCAAATTGATTTAAAGCAGTAAGAACTGCACTAATTTCATCACTCATAGAACCAGACCAATCCACAATAAAGAGAATGTCAGTTTCCGGGACCTCTTCACCCCAGTCAACCATTCCATCGCAGTCATCATCTAATCCATTACATTCTTCGTCTTGCGGAACTGTCTCATCCATACACATGCCCGGCAAGAAATTATCTTGTTCGTCGTAACCGCCCCAGATACCCGTAAGGCATGTCATTTTTCCGGGTTCACATATTCCTACACCTAGGGTCCCTTCTGGGCCTGTATAACATCCTACAAATAAGTCTTCATCGATCAATTGGTTGCAGTTATCATCAAAGTTATTACACTCTTCTTCTTGTAAGGGCATTCCCACTAAAGAGTCACACAATGGATCAGATCCAGGAGGATCAGCTAACCAATGACAAGCAGCAAAACATTCTGTAGTTGTTATCTCTAGACATGCGGGATCTACGCATTCACATGTCTTGAATCCTTGCCCACAAAGGAGTGGCGGCTCTGCGCATGGAAAAAGAGAGCCTACATCTTGGATTGTACAGAGACATTCAATCCCATCATCAATTTGTCCATTGCAGTCATTATCTAATCCATCACAGATTTCTGGCGATGGTTGTTGAGCAGTACAGCTAGCCCAAGAGCCATTAGTACATACTTCTACACCAGATCCGCATGCAGTAGTGCATACTTTGACTAGGTCTTCGTCTGTCTCTCCGTCACAGTCATTATCTGTCCCGTCACAAACCTCGGCAGGAACAGGACCACACTCATCACACTCATTTCTCTGGAATTCGTCGATATCTCCGTCGCAATCATTGTCTAGATAATCGCATATTTCTTCTTGCGGTTCGGGACCGAAACAAATTTCTTCTCCATCAACACAAACAGCATTGCCGGCTCCACAGATTGTTTCACACGACATTACACCTAAATCTTCGTCAACCAGACCATCACAATCATTGTCTTCATTATCACATACTTCAGGATTGCAGGGTTGACACGGCGAATGATGTAACTGTCCTTTATCACAAGTTACATGCTGCTTTCCTACAGTTCCGTCTTCCATCTCACACCACTGCCAGCCGTAATCTAGTCCTTGTGCCATAGGGGAGCACTCATAAGCCTCAGTGCACTCACCCATATAAATAATTTCAGGGGGTGGACAATCTGGATCATGGCCGTACATGCATGGCTCATTATCATCATTGCATGTGTCGACTATAACTTCTTTTTTATGATATGTAGGTTGACCAAACTCCGGGGGGCAAAACCATTGCTGAGACTGGCAGCACTCAGGATGACAAGAGCACCATTCTGGGTCTTGTATTGTAATCAACTCGCACGGGTCTGGAGGAGTTGTATCTAAAGATTCACTCGAATCTTCTACTTCTGTAATGGGGTCAGGGTAACCTAAGTCTGATGCATGATGCGAAGAGTCAGAGTACGAACTGCAGGAAATCATAAGAAGCGTTAATATTATGAATCCTGTAATTTTTCTCTTCATTTATGCTACATCATTGTCCCGTCTGTCTTACCCGCTATTCTCCTCATCAACCATTTTACGAACAAGCTTACGTAAGCTTGACTCAGAAAGCTTCAAAGGTTTCTGTGTTATGGGATTTGAGCGTGTAAGAGAAGTAAAACCAAAATTTGCGTCTTCCATCGGTGTAAACTGATCTTGGGCTTGCAAACGTAGCATTTCATGTTGTGTGTGTTTAGATACTCTTTCAGCTAAAACATAATCTAGATCATGTTCTGCCATTAGATCTCTTACACTCATGTCATTCAATTCATGAACTTCTGACACTGTCAACGGCTTGCGCGCAATTGCTTTAACAACTGCTAAGTCTAAGTCTGCTTTTGCCTCGAATAGACGTCGTTTCATCTTTTACCTCACTTAATAAGTATAATCTTCTGTAGTATGTGCTTATAATCTTCTATAGTTTACAAACAAAAGTCTAAAATTAGCCCTTATAGTTTCTTTCTATTACACCGTCCCACGGGCTCTTGAATGCTGACGGGTTTTAGCCGTCTACAGACGTGGGTGTTGAACTTCCCATCGCTAAATTATTAGTCCCCTGTCCAGAGATAACCTTAGAAGACTTAGCAGGATTATCGCTCCCACCAAGACTTCCACCGCCTCCGGCGCCTTCTGCGCCGGCACCGTATATGGTATTTGTCTCTCCGAGTGATGGTGTATTTGGAAACGCTCCAGCGATGCCTCCTGCAGATGCGCTTCCTCCTGCAGATGAACCTGCAGAATAAGCTCCAGCCGCTGGAGGAGATGCCAATCCGTCATCTAATGACGCTCCTGAGGCTAGAGCTGCCGCGGCTACTAAATTTGGACCTTTTGGTGTTCCACCCTCTCCACCTACACTTGGCGCGCCGAAGGGAGTTATACCATCATCTTGATCTTCATCATCAAAATAGTCCATTGTAGGAACATCTACACCTAGAGGTGGCTTTACTACGTTCCCTTCGTTGTCTACATCGGCTGGTCCGTGTAATACTATAGAATCAAAAGTGGACTGAACATTTTCTCGAGTTAAGTCACCTGAATGGATCGGTGATTTGTTAAACTCTTTTTGTAATCGCTGTGTGTCACTTGTTGAAAGTGAGTCCGGACTTCCTAAAGAATGTTCCGTAGACTTTAAAAGATCGACTGTCTGTTGAGTAAAGGTGGACATATTGTTTTATAAATAGGTCCTACTCTGTCTATCTATCATTTCTAAAACATACAAATGTAGGAAATCTCAAAGATCCATCTGGGGTTACTTCTTGATATCGAACTTCGATTAATCGGCCGGTGAAATCTTGAGGATTCTTCCAGACAGTCTCACGAAGTTCATCAGAAAATCCCGACCCTACCTGGACATCTACTCCTTCAAACTCTACCACAACTGAGCCTAACTTTTGAGAATGCTTTCCAGTTCCTTCAATCAAGTCTTTAATCTTGAGGTCTACATCGTGGAATGCCTTTAGTTTCATTATCTCCGGGCCTCTTCCAAACTTGTACATCGCTGAGCCATCTTTTATCATAGCACCCTCATATCCTTCGGCAACATACTCATTATGAATACTCATGATTTCTTCATAATCAGCTGCTACAATTCGTCGAGGTACTACTTTTAGATAAGTAAAGTCATGAGATGACACCTGAAGATGGCTGTATAGGGATGCGTAGCGCTGCTTCGCTGTTCTTGTGCCCTTTCGTTTATTCCATTCTTCCAAAGTTAGAAAGTCAAACAATGCTAGATACGTCCCTTCAGTTTGAACATTATCTTTGCGATACGCCTGTCTCATAAGTGCTGTAAAATCTTCACCCATAATCTCTCCATCATAACACCCCTCTGGGAGAAGAGATAATTCGTATCCTATCGTATCATCAAAATTAGAAATGATCTTTCCAGATCGTGCATAAAGAACTGCTCTGTTATTTTCAACAATCGCAAAACATCTAATACCGTCTAGTTTGGGCTCTATGCAGACAGTCTTTTTCCCTTCTAGTCTCTTTTTCTCAAACTTCTGTGCTAAGGAAACATCAAATGTAGGAATAAGACCCGGAAAAACTTTATTAATAGTTTTAGTAGAAGCACCTATCGCCAAGTGTTTCTTAAGAATTTTCCTCATCCACTTTTCGTTTTCTTCAGTAGCAATAGAAAATGCTCTTCCCATAACTTCTATAGCATCGTTCCCCGTAACTAATCGAGATGAACATGCCTCAGCTGCCTTAAAGAAAAGATCCCAAACATGAATTTCATCAGGCCAGACTTTTCGATCTTCCACCTTGGGTACTTTGACTACATTGAATGGTATAAAGGGGTCAGTTCCGTATTTTAAGATCTTTTTTAATGTCACATTCTGTGAATGCTTCTCTAAAATAGTCTTTTTAGCGATTGTTCCTGACTCTCTTTTTAAGCTAACAAGAATTTCATTTATTGTCACAGGAAAGCTCCTTTAGTTTTCTATCTGTTGGCCAATGTTCCCATCTAGAGTACATGTCTCTGGCTTGTACACTAGATGTATGATGTTTATTCCGGTTTGTAGACTGTAAGGCAGTCGGTGGATTGGGACAAATAACATATACACAATACCCATACTGGTCTGCTATGTCGACATATTTCTGAAAATCTTGTACATGTACATTTATTGCATCACAAATAACTGTTGAAATTCCAGAAGCACAGCTTGTTACAAAATTAGCAAAATTAAGAGTGTAAAGTCTTTCAGAATTTTCTTCATCCCACAAAAAATTTCCATGATGGTCTGTATGAAGGTCATCCACTGCATGAATTGCAACAGCCCTGGGTAAAGATCTGAATGCATCAACAAGCGTAGATTTTCCCGATCCGGGAACTCCTCTTAATATCACCGCGATCTTATCCTGCTTCATTACCAATTTGCTCTTTGACTTTTACGGCAAGCATTCTTATTGTTCTTTTTCTTTCTATCGACGTACGTGCTTGATCGTCCTCGCCAAGAAGAAAGGTCCCCTCCCGATTCAAAATGAGATTTTCGGAGTAGACCCATAACTTCACGATTTGATTTTAGCTTGTATGCTGTTTTATTCTTCTTTTTCATATGTGTATATTATAACAGGCATTTCATCTACATGCACTTATCGCCGATTTTTGTTTCGTCCGTAAGACTTTTTTGTCTTCTTGCGCTTTTTCTTTTGGGCATGCCCTTTATTTTTAGGCGGGCATCTGAATCCTGGTTTAGGGGGCTCTTCCTGCTGTGCTTTTTCAAGAGCCGCTTCCTTCTTTTCTCTTTTGATTTCCTTTTTTATTCGTTCTGCTTCCGCTCTTTTTTTAGATATAATTTTTGATTTAGCCTTGCGTCTCTTATCAGAACTTACCCTCTCTAGAAATGTCTTTCCTATTAAGTGATCAGTTTCATGCTGAACAACTCCGGAGATATTTCCACTTAAACTTTTTGTATGTGTTTTTCCCAATAGATCTTGATAAGAAAGTTCTATATTTTCATGGCGTACTACATATTCAGTAATTTCATCAACTGAAAGGCATGCTTCTCTCCATTGAAAAGTTTTTTCGCCCGAAGGGGTTACTTTTGGGTTTACCAATACGATTGCCTCATTTAAGAGAGGATCGGGCTCTAAACCGTCGTCAGAGTAAGCTTTGATACAGATTACACAAACTGATTTTTCTATTCCTACTTGAGGTGCTGCTAAACCTACGCCTAGTGCAGATCTCATAGTATCCACCAAATCACGTGCTAGTGATCTAGTAAAAGGATCAATCGGGTCTACAGAATCTGCTACAATACTCAGCCTAGGATCGGGCCACTTGACGATTGTACGAACAGGCATTAATCAATGTGCTCAATGCAGAGTTCTTTCTCCAAAATCAAAAGAGCTTGATCAAAATCATGAACCTCTCCCGACTTTAACCTAGCTTTAATCTTAGCAGATCTTAAAGCAGATTGAAATGCTTTGGGATCAATTCTATCTTTGAATTCTGCTAAAAGCTGCTTCTTATCTTCTTGTAAAAGCTTAATCTCATTGTCAACTCTAGTGTATCTCTCAAATAACTCGTTAATATCTTCGTTAGTCGCCATGTGTCTCTTCTCCTTGGTATCTATAATATCCTATCCAACATCCGCCTGCACAGAGTAAATTAAAAACTGCCATCTGATGTAGGTCGATCCACAAATTGACCCCGAACATCACAGTATTTAATGCTATTCCAAATGAGCATACGGCATGGATTACTTTTCTAAATTTGTTAGGCATGGATCGTCCGTTGAAATCAAAAGAAGCTCTCCATCAACCAAAGCAACCTTATAAACTGACTCCCCTGTTTTTTCATTTAAAAATGACGAAACTAAAAGTCCTGTTGTCGGTTCTTTGATCATAGCTCTTTGATTTTCAGAAAGCTTAAAATAAGCTCCCGGGGTTATGTTTAGAAGGCGCTTTTTTTCAGGTGTCAAGTACGATGATATCGTCGTATTTTCCGCTTTCTTCATCATTTGTCTCCTTTTTTGAAGGTTTAGGTTTAACCTTTTGTTTCTTCGAAGACTCCTTAGTTTTAGAATCAGAGGTAGAAGGCGTCGTATCTTTAGGATAGGAAAATACACCCCGAAGATGCAACTCTTTTGTTGGCTTCATATTTGGATCAGACGTCTGCATCCCATGATCAACTAAAATTTGATCTGTTGGGGGTATCATGCCCTCATTTTGAAACTTTGCTTTTGCATCTTCGACGGTGACACAATCAGACAAATAGTTGTCTAATGTCCAGCGCCGGCGGTTAAATAAAAATTCCCAGTGTCTTGCCATTACTTTCTCCCTGTATTGATAGAGCTCAAAATTTCGGCAACTCCTGCTTGAAACCTTGGGTCTTTAGCAGTTTTTTGTAAAACTTTGTCTGAGGTCGCTAAATTATTGACCTGATGAATCGGACGTGCAATCTTTCGAAGTGCTGAAAGGAAAACATTCCTTGCAGTTGCATGGTTCATTTGATGACCATCTGCAGTCATCTTTTCAGCGATAGACCGATAATCGTCCCCTCCTGCAAACTGCTTAGTTGTCGCATAACCATTCTCAGCCTTAAATCCTTTGGGCATTGGCATTTCTTTTCTCCTTTTTAATCACTCGTGTGTGTTTGTTGAAAGTCGGTAAGATCATCTTCAGTTATTCCAAATCTTAACCTCAAAACTGTTTCTTCCCTAGGTGTCAAATCCACCAGAGCTTCTCTTACAACTTTAATAAGACGCTGCTTGTCAATCTGTTCATCCAAATTTGGAGCTGATTCATCAACGAGAGTTTCATGAACTCTTCTGCCAGATCCCGGGTCGGATTGAAAGGCGGATGCGTCTAATGATACTGTAGTAGAAGCAGACTTTATTAGCGCCTGAAGTGTTGCCAGAGAAGTTCCTAGAAGATCAGCAACTTCTTGCTGCGATGGTGTTACCCCGAACTCCTTTTCATATTCTTCCGAGACCTTTCTCATCTTGTACAGAACGCCCTTGGCATACGTGGGCAACTTTATTGATCCACTCTGAGAAGCGATATACTGACGAACTGACTGCTTTATCCACCAGCATGCGTATGTACTAAACTTAAAGCCCTTACGCCAATCAAAACGATCGACTGCCTTCATGAGTCCAATGCTAGACTCCTGGATTAGATCCTCTAGATCACTTCCGCTTTTTGAATAATTTTTAGCAATACTGATTGCCAGCCTAATATTGGCTCTTATCATTTGATCTCTTGCTCTAAGATCTCCGGCCTCTATTCTTTTAGAGAGTTCAATCTCTTCTTTGTGACTCAGCAAGGCGGTCTTTCCAACCGCTTTAAAGTATTCTTTCAAATCATACGCCATGTTTGCGATCTCCTCTTCTGTGTTGTCGAACAATCTTTTCGCTTCTGAGCCTCATTTGACGCTCATGATCTAGATAACAAAACTCAACTTCAAACTTAGTAGTGCTTTGTCCCAGTGATCTTGCTTCCTTGATCATCCGCTTAAATTTTACGATATGCTTCTGAAGATCTTCAGTTGACAACTCAGAAATATCGTCTCTGTTAAAGGGAACATACTCAAAATTAAACCTATGGCCCACGATTTCCTCCTATAGAATAATGTGGTTGTTATATGCCTGTTTAGAATAATATCATGCTTCTGGTACCTTTACACCAGAAATATTTTTAAAGTGCTTCGATTAATCCAAAATCTGTAACTGTGTCGTCTGTTACACAAATCGCACACCCAATTAAGAGAATGTTACATGCAACAGAAACAGCATGATGCAGTGCAGAGTTCACCACTAAATGTGGGTCAATAATCTGCATTTCAATCATGTCACCAAACTTGTCATTTCGTGCGTCATACCCCAATGCTTTCTTTCCTCTCCTTATCTTTCTTAAAACCAGCTCAGGAATGCCTCCTGAGTTTTCAACGATCTGTCTTAAGGGCGATTTACAAGCATTTAAAAGTGCTCTATAACCGGCCACGTATGATTCTGATTTCCCTTTTGGAGGAGAGCATTGGTCGGCAGCGAATACTAAGGCACATCCCCCTCCGGGTTGAATTCCTGACTTTCTTGCAGCTCGTGCGGAATGAAGTGCATCGTCAATTCGGTCTCTTCTTTCAAGCATTTCACCCTCAGTGGCACCACCCACTCTGATAATTCCAATTCCTTCAGACATTCTTTTGAGACGTCGTTGAGCAACAGCGATATCACTTGCCGATGAGCTAGCTGACTCTAGGGTTTCTTTTGCTGCTTCAACTCTCTGCTCAAGACCTTCTTCTTCTTTTTCTGTGCCTATTAAGACAGATCCCTTCTTGTCTATTAGAACTTTCTCTGCTCGACCGAGAGCATCCCCGGGATTTTCTTGCAAAGATTTTGAATCGTCAACAGCAATTACT
>Ga0209756_1001904_pt1 | contig 18609 bp, 12 predicted proteins | sample ETNvirenome_6_85_FD_184071 | JGI IMG/M metagenome (GOLD analysis project Ga0209756, IMG submission 184071) | Marine viral communities from the Pacific Ocean - ETNP_6_85 (SPAdes) (version 3) | ecosystem: Environmental > Aquatic > Marine > Oceanic | place: Pacific Ocean | collected 2013-06-19
ACTCGATGGGAAACGCTTGTAACAAGAAAATATCCCCCAAGGCCTAACATTCTGGCTATATTCTGTTTGTCTCCTTTACTACCCTGGCTGCCGGCTCCTATGGCTGTTGGATTAATGTATATATATTGACCATTCTTTAATAAAGTATTGCCTATCATTGTCATTTTAACTTTATAAAGCTCTCGCAACTGAGTTGCTCCTAGGGCGCCTTCTTTGTGGATCTTTGCCTCTCGAAAATATGGCATGTCTTCTCTCTGAAATTCTATTTTCTTAACAAGGCCCCCGGCAGCGCCTAAGTAAAAATGATATATTCCGATATCATGATCTTCACTCCACTTATGCCGCACGTTCCCGGCCGGAAGAGAGTCGGTAGAATATATAAACAGAGTGGGGGTGGGTGCTTGCTTTTGCGTGTCGTTCATGGCCGCCATGTCCTCATCAGATATTTCTCCCCAGCGTTTTGGAAACTCTTTCATGCGCTTTCGCACGCGATCCCGTAGAGAGTTTATCTCCAACCTTTCACCTTTGACCGGGGCGCCGGCTATAAAGAAATCATTTGTGGCAAATCTTAGCGGCACTTGTGGGATGCCCGAAAAACATCGAGAACTCATAGCTCTCCCCACTAAAGAGCTAAGAAGATCTCTTATAAACTGGTCTAAATAATACTTAGTGCGATTCTTTTTAATGACCCTGTCAAAAAACCACTGATTAAATGCGTCCACACTGATAGGAATGGCGGCCATAGATATGTGTTCTATTATTTGGCTGCCACCCGACCTGGCAAGAGGGTTAAGGGCGTCAAGAACTATGGCATCCTGGGCTTTACGTAGGCCGCCGCAGTTTACAATATTATCGAGATTCTTTATTTGATATGCCATCAGGGGATCTATATATTCTACACTTCCTAACACTATTTGATAGTTATCCTTATCTATCTGTTTTTTGATCTGTGGTAGTTCCAAAACGGAGTTGATTAAATCTCCTAAATAAAAATAATGAATATCTACTTTATCAGATGGCGTAGCTTCTACGATACTATTAAGTCCTTTGCCCATCCTTTCTATTTCTTTCTTATCTAAAACGGCACCGTTTTCCATATTTTCTAAAAGCTCATGAGGCTCCGAGCCTGCGGATACGCCGCTGGCATTGATAGTATATCCACGCGTACTAGAGCCGCCTTGTCTTCGTTTGGCTCTCGCAGCGCGCTGTTCCGGCGTAAGCTCTCTCCAGCCCGGTTGTAACAACTCGATCATTGGAATTCGAATGCTGCTGATCTTATCCGTATCATATATGTGCTTAAGAACGCGTCTATATTTTATTAATCGATCTTCTTGTTCTAGAGCTATCTGCCGATCAAGATATTCTTCTAGTTCGTCTTTCTCTTCGTCGCTCAACTCGATGCTCTGATCGCGATGATCCTCGCGAAGCATTCGGGCTGTCTGATCTTCCTTAAAAATGTCCCTTAGCTGCTCGGGGCCCGCGAAAATATTTGACCACTGCGATCGAAGGATTCCGTTTAGGGCAGCTTGATATTCTACCGTTAGTTTAACCACTCCATCCTGTTGAAAGCTTATATTGTGTCGTGCCAGTTGCAAGAAAAGTGTTTTACGTTGTGCTTGTAATGCTTTTTCAAATGCATCAGAATCGCCGATACCTGGATGGTTTTCCATCCCGTCCGGGACCGCCCAGCCGACGTCGATTTTAATTCGATAAAGAGCACCCTCATATGTTAAGGCTTGTGTATTATCTAGTGAGCACTTCTTATCCGAGCCTATGGCACTTGGGCGCTGGTTGCCGCCCTGGCCCGTCTTGAACGAGGACTCGGGCGCTATAATCAAATCCAGAAAGCTTGGATGATTTATGCGGCCGGACTGCCAGGATTCCGAGGCCGGATCGAAACCGTGCCTAAAGAGTTCATGAATACTCTGAAAATGCATTTCCAGCGTAGCAGTAATATTGTTATCTACTTCTTCGGGTTGGACTCCGTCTAGTTTCCATGTAAAACTTTTTAAGCCCGCGCCTGCTTGGCGAGCCTCTTGGTTTGTTAATATGTCTTCTATATTATCGCGACTCGTAAAGCTCTCAATAGGTATTTCTTGTTCTCCGATCGCCACCAAGGGATTATCCTTCTGATATAAAACGCGATAAAGCTTTATATGCGGTACTAAAAAAGCATACTGGCTTGGAGATAGATTGAGCATAATATCGACACTTGTATCGTTGAGAGATCCCCTATGCAGCGTTGACACAATGCTTCCAGGGGCGCCCTCTAACGTACCAAAATTATCATACTCCTGGAGGCCTCCTATTTTCGTAAGCCTCTTCATGTTCTCAACTAAAAAGCACTGTTGGTCCCATATGGTAGCTGATTTAACTACGCGTGCTTTTTCTTTTTTCTTTTTTGGTGCTGGTTCGGGTGCCGGCGTGAAATAGTTTGCGCGGTCTTCCCGGGAGCCCGCAAAGCCTGTCTCGGGATCTGTCCATGTGCCGGTGTAACCCGCATCGGCGGCGGCGGAGCGCCGGTTGGCTTCTTGCCGCTCGTCGTCGACGGCGCCGCGCGCTAGGGCTTCGCGCTGGTGTTCTGCGGCCGCCTGTCTTTTCTCTTCGACCTCGGCGGTGACCGCGGTAAACGTTGGCTTGGCGCTCCGGAACCATTTCATAGCCGATGCTAACCCCTATACCCCAAAAGACGACAGGACGCGTCCCAAGGGCATTGGTATATAAACCAGATCGCCGAGATTTAAGTGGGCTTCTGTGGGAGCGTGATTATACCAGGCGATCAGCCACCAGTGTTTTGGGTTTTTATAGTATGTGGCCGCTAACTTATGATAGCGATCTCCAACAGACCATATATGTTGTACGACACTGAAGTCGCTTACTTCTCGCGCCGAAGGATAAGAAATAATAGGAGTATCATAGTGTCTTATTAATGAGACTTTGCGTTTGTCAAAGAATTCCTTGTAGTATTCTTCGTCATTTTTAAAAATCGCCCTATCGTCGTATCGTGAAGTCATTTTATATCTCGTAGGAGCGGGTTCGTGCCGGGGAGACCAGCTCCGATGTTCTGTCTTCGGCCGCTGCCGCCAGCACCACGTTGGAGTTGGGAGTACTCGTTCCGCAAGCGCTGGTTGTTTTCCTGAATAACTTCGCGACGGGCGCGGCGTTGTAGGCGATGATCATCGCGCATGCCGGCCATATGCGATTCTATTTCTGTCGGACCTAGGCCATCGGCTCGGAGGCCCGTGCGAACGGCGGTGCGGAAAGAGCGCTGGCTACCTCTTTGTTCCGCCATTGCTTCATTGATTTGCCTCTGCTCATCAAATCGCGACTGCGGGGTGTGCCCTACGGTATTCTGTTCGGTGCATCCCGCATTATAGTTATATCCTTGATTGGCTTCTAGCTGGTTGCGCATGCGGATTCGGGCACCGCCGCCGGCGTCAATGCCGCCAAGAATCGTTCTGTTTTGAGCCTGTTCTTCCGCCATTAGGCGCCTGTTCCGTTGATTTTGCGAAGTATTAATGGCAGAGTCAGGTATCCATGGACCGTCGCGACACGGCCGCCCGTCAGTGTTGGACGTCTCATCACCAGCATCATGCGGGAAACGCTTGTTCGGGCCACCGAAAGTGGTATCGGTCCACCCTACCAAATGAGTATGAATCACTTTAAAATCAAACTGTAACCTTAACTGCTGTGGAAATAAATTAGTTCTACCCGCGTCCGGTGAGTTAATAAAAAGTCCGGACTCAAATGTTGGTGTATAATTAAGATTTCTAATAAATCCAACTAGGCCGTCGGCGCCGTCGGCGCCCGAGTCGGCCGCAAAGTTAACCCATTCCATTTCCAGCAAAGGGGGCGATTTTAAAGTGTTACGAAAAGCTTGACCGGCACTCTCGTATACTGGATATAAGAAACGAAGAAGCTTATCTACTTTTGCGGTATTATTTATGGCCTCAAACTTATTGGCTGCCACCACATCCAAGCCCATAGAAATATTTCGTTGAGTACCTTGAAAAGTTACAAGAGGATCCATGCGGCCATATGTTGACTCTTCATTCCAAGTAGAAGAGAAGTTGTCGGAAAAATCAGTAACCCAAGCAGTGAATGAAACCTTCTGGCCTGTGGCGATGTGCTTGAAATTAACTTTATATAAAGGATTTGCGGGGTCTGCTATTAGTTCAGCATTGCCGGTTCCTCTTGGATCTACCTGTGCATCACGGGCCATTTCATTCTCCTAACTTATATAGTTTATCAGTCAAAAAGGACTATGGTTCTATTAACTAAGAAAGCATGTCTCCCCCAACTGCGCGTTGGAAGGCGGAGGACTTCCCGGCTTTGATAACCTGTTCAGTGAAGACTTCCTCGCCAATTTGCAATTGCGCCACAATGGTTTGGCCTTCGCCGCCGGCATCCATTTTGCCGATGAGCCTAAACAGCACGTTAGTTAGATCCTGCATACCGGCAGTCAATTTTGCTGTTGTAGGCGCATTTGTTACGCGAGAACCAACTGGCGATTCTCGTAGTTCCGGACCATTCTCGCCTACGATCGTAAGCGCTGACATCGGTGGGCTCGTTCTGGTCAAAACGCGGCCGAGCATGCGGCCAATAATGGCCCCTGAAAGACCAGACCGTGGCTTCAGAACAGTGCCGCCCGTAGCAAATTTGGGGAAGTCAGGTATGTTCACTGCCTCAACGTCGCTTACAAATTGCTTTTGGCGCTCTCGGCCGGCGGAGAGGACCTCGCCTCCGCTTTTGGCGCCAACACTTTTTATCTGGCCCTTGAGGAGCCCACCGCCGATGCCTATGCCGAGAAGTTTGGCGCCGGCCATTATCATAGGAACCCCAGCGACTGCGCCGGCGCCGCTGGCGCTGACCATGGCCCCAATAAATATAAGAAGTGCACCAAGGGCGCCCGAGATTCCCAAAGTCCAGCTCGCGATCTTATCTAAATTCGCCAGAAACTTAGGCGCTCCCGCGTTCATCTCTCCTAGACCGTGGATAAATGGAACGATAAACTCTTCGATTATTGGCCGCATGCCAACCAAGGCTGATTGGAATGCAAACTTCAGCTGATCGATTAAAGTTTGAGATTCTCTCGCCATTGCAGCCAGTCTCTCTTGTGCCAGCTGTTGTTTTTCAAACTCTGCTGTTGAAGCGCCCATCATTCGACGGGCCGTATCAACATCTGTACCCATAGCCTTGGCAATATTCATTTGCTCATAACGATTAAGTTCATCGAACTGAATACCGGATTGTTCTGTAAGTCTTTGTAATATGTCAATACGTTCTTCGTCGGTGGCATTCAACATGTCAATGGCATTTAAATACGGCCCACCTAAAATGGCATTTAAACGACCAACAGCGCGGCCGGCGCCCTCAAAAGTATCAAACTGCTCAGTAACGCTTATCAACTTGCCCATCTGAATGCCGGTACGTTTCGCCTGCTTTTCAAGGCCCTCAAATACCGCCATCATGTTGTTGCCATATTTAGTAAGTTTGGGGGCTACGGTGGCAAAATCTTGTGCAACCTTAGTAAAGGGCTGACGCGTTGCTTGCGCGATGCTGGCGACTTCAAGAAGCAGCTTATTGGCCTCTTTGGCATGTAATCCAAGAGAGCGCATTGCTGTATCTAAGATTTTACCAGATGTATCCGCGGACACCCCTAGTTCTTGTAGCAATGCGACATTCCTGCCGAGCTCGCCGCGCATGCTGGGACCTATTTCTGTAAAATCTACAAATGAATTGTAGAGGCCTCCGTAGGCCTTCCCTGCATCCTGGGCACTAATACCAGACGAGTGAAGAGCTGCATTAATAGAGGGGATCTCGGCAGCGAACTCGTAAGCTGCGCCCGTCGCTTTCATAAAGCCGGATACTGCTTCATCTTGCGCAAATGCAAGTTGTAGCATCGATTTTCCCAGCGCCATAACACCAGCGGTTGCGAGTTCGCTAATTTTTAAGAAGCCGGCGCCCAAGGTTTTTTTCCACTTGCCCCCGGCAAAAGCAGCCTTTATAAACCCTTGAGTCAGATTTTTTATGCCACCCTCGGCTTTGTCCGCGGCCTCTAGGGTATTCAATAGGTTATTGTTTATTCCAAAAAGTACGTTCGCTAAACTTTTTCCTGCTTCACTAAGCTCTTTTTGGGCTTCCGCAGATTCTTTGGCTGCTTCTGTTAACCCTTCGAGGCTAGTGACCTCTTTGTCGGTAGTGGTATTAAGCACAGCAAGTTCCGCTGTCGCTGTGGCGATTTGTGCAGTGAGGGTGGCGTAGGCGGCGTCCGTCGTCGAAAGCGTTGCCAGCTTCGCCTTCATTACTTCAAGTTCTTGTTCTTCAAGCTCGTAAATCTGCGCTAATTCTTTAATTCTTAGTTCATACTGCTCTATTTCTTTTTCTTTTAACTTATATAGCTCTTCACCTTCACTTCGAAGGTTGGCCATTTGACGCGCAAGATCTGCCTTAGCCTTGTCGGTGGCTCGTATGGCCCTCTCTAAAGACTCCTGTTGGGCTATTTCTCTTTTTAGCTTGTCGTCGGCGGACATGAGTTATTCCCCTAGCTCGTAAATGGCCATCGAATGCCGGTTTGCTTTTCAAACTCTTCGACGGCTCGATTCAAGGAATGTCTTGAACTTAAGGTTTTGGGGTCATTAAGGCCATGCTCCATATAGGCTAGCATATATTCTTTTTCGCTACCGAGGGCTTCGGTAAAAGCGCCCACTTGGGCCGGGGTGCCGGATATTTTTACGCGTGGCGCATTATCATCACCCTCTAGGCCCTCTTTAACTTTGACAGGTATAGCAGCATCGCCAAATATATAACCCAGAAGCCACTTTGTTAAAGTACCAAAGGTAGAAAGAAAACTTTCATCGAGTCTGTTCTCTTTTTTTATATTCAGATTAATTTTAATAGGCAGTATTTCTTCTGTCATCAAAGAGTCCTCGATTTATATAATAAATAGTGTTTTAACAACAAAACCGCATTAACGACCGAGCTTATGTTTGGATGAGGTTTCGTCTTGCGCTTTTCGTTCTTTTTCGAACTCTTCAATCAGCCGTTTTACAAACCACTGACGCAGTTGAATGGGAAGGTTGTATGCCTCGAAGAAACTCCAGCCCCCGTGATGTTTTAAAACAAATAATTCTTCGTAAACTGCTTCTAGATATCTATCGTCCAGGCCAAAAAAAGTCGGCGTTTAGAGGAACGCCGATACTCCCCTCGTAGCCGCAACTTTGGCATTCGAAATCCTGGTTTAAATCCACGTCAGGGCTTATTTGTTCATAAACCCTCCTAATGTGAACAGAATCTCTGACTGGTAAAACTTCCAGTAGATTATTAATAGATTCCATATCATCATAACCGTCTACAGACAGGATTAAAAGCTTTAATAGATCAGTAGTCGATGATTCGCGAAGTTTTTTCTTTCGCTTCCGGGTGTTATTTGATAAATATTGACGCTCCTCGTGGCCAGTTAATAGTTGAAGTTCCACTGTGGCTCCGGAATGGGGGAGCGCCACAAAAAAGGTATCCTCCGCAGAACGCTCGACTCCTTCTGGGGGATCACACTTGCTGGTTTCTAGTTCCAGCAAATCAAATTCAGCTTCTTGAGCGGCGCGGCACGAAGGGCAACTTACACTTGTACGATAATCAGCGCCATAACCGGTAATACGAGCTCCTACAATTAAAGCATTCTTATCTCCGACCAACAAATCATCAAGTTTAATACCTTTATCGACCATTAAAGACTGTAAAAGGCGCTCAATGGCTATTCCTTTGCGTAAAAGACTCTCGGAAGTTAAAATATCTTCTTCCTTTGCGGTCATATGTTTTATTTCGATCGAAGTCTTGCCATGTAAGGGATGGTCTTCGGGATAAAAACTTCCTCCGCTAGGAAGTTCCACAAATTCTGTAGGGACTACAAATGAAAATGTATTATCTTGTTGTTCTACGGCCGGGGGTGGCGGCGATGCGTCAGGGACTGGTGTGCTTACTCGATCTTGATTATTTCTTCGACTCACTTAAACCTCATTTCTATATTTAAAGCAACGGAGGAGATGAAACATAAGTTGCCCAATCGTACTTAATGGTGATATTGACATTTAAGATATCATCTCCTGCATAATCTAGGTTACCAAATTTTGCCGCAGTTATAAAGGCATTTCTTAAAGACCATTCGCCAACAGTTGCTCCTTCGCCGTCTAGCTGCCTGATTATTACATCCCCAATGGCATCCTGGGCGTTAGTTTTATTAACAGTACCAACTGCCTGGCGCGCGCCTTCATAAGCATCACGTTGTTTGTCTGGCGCCAGATAGCCCGATTGTGCTAGTGCATTCATTAGCAGATCATTTCCGTCTGGATCAACTGCGTTAACAATATCCACGGTAACCTCATCCCAAGTAACAGTACCGGGATAATGATATTCGTTTCCTAAAAATCTGTGTGTGGTGGCACTAACCGTGTAACCAGGAATGGTACAAGTTTTAGCCAAATATTGTTGAAAAGTTTTTCCGTCGCTAGTAAGCAACGAAGAAAAATTAACTAAAAATCTATGTTGTCTCTTCGGTTCTGATGATGCTAAGTTCCAAAATGCCATTCTCTGTTATTCTCCTCAGAATTAAATAGTAGGGGCGAACAAAATCACCCCTCCTTTTGCTAATCTACGAATGATGCTCCCGTTCTAGTAATATTGAAGTCTAGAGCAATAAATTCGATTGCACGGGTTGGCTTCAAGAAAATCTGTGCGTACAGGATATTTCTATCAATCAAATCGGGCGTCGTTGTAGTATCATCGAGAACCAAAAGGTAATCAGAGAGACCAAAGTTTGTCTTAACTTCATCTAGGAAAGGGGTCACCTGTCCCACAAATCGATCCCACGTCTGTTGGACATTGGGCTCAAACAAAAGCTGCGATGCAATCTGTGAAATACGCTTCTTCACGAAAATCATTAACCTACGTACGTTAATACGATCTAGAGCAGATTGCGTAATCTGCAGTGTCTTCTGACCAAAGATTACAATACCTTCTGCCGGGAATTTGGCGATTGGGTTAATGTTTACCGCATAAAGATCGTCTCTCTGCTGCCGCGTAAGCTTCTCAACTACATTGACCACCGGAACTCCAGCAGCACCCACAGTCAGGCCGCCGCGATTGAACCCTGCGGGCGCGAACCAGACCTGACTCTTGCGTTGCGAACTGGAAAAGGTACCAATCGCAGCGACTGAAGGAGGAACCCACAAGAGAGCGCCGTTAATAGTATCCCTAATCTGTACCCACGGATAATAAGCACATCCGTAACTTGAGTTAAGGCCTCGTGCTTTAAGGTTGCTGAGCGTGGTCGCCGTGCTTCCTACGCGATCTGAGAAAGCTTGACTATTTTCCGTCTTTGGCACATAACCACCCTTAAGATCGATAATTGCCATAGCATCAGCTCTATCTTCGCACGTATTAATCAAATGAGCCGTTAAGCCTTCGTTGGTTAGACCGGGCATAGTAGCCAGATTCATCTCTACCATCTCGGGGTCAGCCAAAGAATCAATCGCGCGCTTAATGCTGTGATTAGCGTAACTGGTAAATTCAGTCGAGTCCACCATAGCATTATTGCGGAAAGGCTCTGATTCTGTTACATCTAGTCCATCAAATCCGCCATGCATTGGCACCGTAAAACGGTCCCAGCCAGCGTCGAGAACGCTCGACCAAGTATTGAGGCCGGCAGCCGAGAGAGAAGTTCCAGCGAATCGATATCCGGCAGCCCATACGGCATCACTGGTGCCAGAACCGCTGAGATCATCTAGTGTAAAAGCTGTAGAAAGCTCAAGGCCAGCCGCAGTTGCGAACTGAGAAGAACCCAAGGCGCCGAGAGGGTACAGAAGATCCAAGTTGGACTCATCAAACCGCAGTGGCGCCGCGGAGCGCCCAGTTTGATAACCCCAATATGCATCGGTGTAGTTGCCTAATCCGCCATCGGAGCCCGTGCCGCGCAAAGCCGGCTGCGGGAAAGCCACAGCGCCTGTTAAATGAGGGAATAGCGAGGTGATCATTTCGCCATACCCCGGGAGGGCGCGGCTGAAATTAGTTGCACTAATTTGCCCAGAAGTGGCGCCAGCCACGGTTATAGTAGTATTGCCGGAAGCCCCAGCAGTGGATTGCGTTAAAGTCATGACTAAGCCGGTTGCATCTTGAGAAACTATAATCGATCCATTGTGCCCATTCGCAGATTCAATACAACTCTGCAAAGAGTCAACCTGTGTTGTAGTAGTGTTGGAAGCGTGCCACCTGGGCGGATCAGTGCCTAAATTTTGTGATGCAGCGGCAAGATATTCCTTTGATACACCAGCGGCATCAATAATTGTAATAGTGTCACCGGCCTCTGGGCGGTCGCCGGTATACCAAGTAACTGTTGCTGTTGCGCCCCTCTCGCTGCCAGGAAGATACGCCGAGCCGGAGGGAGCAATGTAGCTATCAACTCCGGTAGTTGTACCGCCAGCGACGGAGCCCCAGGTGCCACCGGCCATAACGCTAGTGGTATACCAGGTGAAATCTTTATATTTAACCACTCCGAGGTTGCCAAACGGTAGAAATTTAGCATCTGTCACTCCGTTATCCACATCGGTGTTCATGTCGATACGAACATATCGCGAGTTGTTATCGTATTGTCCATAAACGCGATATCGCTTGTTGGTGGAATCCCACGAACGATATCTGTCACCAATCTTGCGCGCTACATAGTTCAGCGAGTTGGGATTCAAGTTACAATCATTAAACTGCTCTAGTACCTCTACAACATTATCCGTATCATCCAGCTTTCTAACTACAACGCTAAAAGAGCCATACGGTTGGAAATCATTTGTCGAGGCCTTGATATCCTGGATGGATATTTTAATATTTCGTTGTGTCCATGCTCCGGGTTCATCTAGAGCTATAACTTTGAAAAGCTTTTGCATGTTTGCCGGAGAATAGTTGGAATTATCGTCTGTTAGATCCTGAGAAATAATCCATGGAGTTTGCGCCGACAGCAGGGGAGTCTGATAATCTCCGGCATTAGCTGTGCCGGATAGCATCGGGACAATTGCGCCATAGTAATTCGAGGACGCGCCGGCAGTCACCGTATCAACCAAGTGACGATCAAAAGTTGGTCCAAGCCAATAGTTGGCAACATTAGAATTGATGTCTCTGTTGCTTAATTGCGGGTTAGTGTTAAACACCTTTCGAATGTAACGATCCGAGCTACGATCAAAGTTGAATGTCATAGTGCTGTCTGAGGAGCCCGTAGCGTTGCGTACTATCATCTTAAATTCATAATTGGAACCAGCAGTAACGGACTGGATTAGTGTTGATGAACCAGTCATACCAAATGAGGAACTGGCCGCGGTGCCACTTAAGGCTAAGCTACAGTTATTAGCATCAGTGGAGATGCCGGGAACATAAAAAATCGCTGCTAGCGCGCCTCGGCCGAGATCGTGCTGGATCAGCGACGGGTTGGAGGATGAAGGGAAAATCACCAAACCGTAAGCACCCTGGCCAGATGTCGAATCGGCCACGGACACTTTCCATCCGGCTTTTCCGGCAGATGTTGCATCATCACTCTCGGCGCCCATAAGGCGTACATAGGTTAAAGGAGCGCTGTTGCGAAGATACGCCTGCGCAGCATACATACCATAAGTTGGACCTACCGTGTTGCCGTCGCGCCAGATATCATCGCTGGAACCCCCAGGAACAGGGGCCCCGAAAACATTAACAAACTCTGAAAACGAGTTCACTGTAACGGGTCTAAGACCCGGGCCGGATTTGGCGCGCCCAACGACAACCGGGCCGATTCCGGCCGGGGAAGCGGGGATTCCCGAGTTATCAATTTCATTGATAAAAACTCCGGGGGATACAAATCTGAATTTCTTAACCGACATTCTTGGAGTTCTCCTTTAACATTCAACTTATTGTTAAGTTGTTTCTCATTATTAAATAGTATAAGACGGTGCGAAAGGTCCTATTCTCTATAAAAACCTCGACTATCAATGTTTTCTGGGATGTCCCCTACTACAACACGCTCTCTGGCCATACGAAATTCGACTGCATTTTGTCGTTTTACTATCTTTGGACGCTCCTGATTGGGGCCCTCGCCTATTAAATAGCCCAGCACTCTGGCTGTGATAGTGGTCTCATAGTTCCTTTGGTCCATCTCTAAGTTATTAGTATTACTATTATTTGTGTAGTCTCCTTCAAGAAACACTTCAAACTTATGGTTATCTCGCTCGATTCTTGGAGGCATTGTGCTGTTCCCGGAAATTGTCACCCATGGCTGTACAAGATCATTCATTTGTTGCTGATATTCGGTCCTCAAGCTAACCTCGTAAGTGACTGTTATCCATGTAGGGAGCGGAATAGTTATGGTTTCGTACACGTTCTTAGAAGCCGTCATATTTCTCTTGTTGGTGGCGTGCATAGAAGAAGCAACCTTGCCCGGGCCAAGTTTGCGATTGGCCAAGTTGTTTTGAAACTGGGAAGTTTTTTCTTGATTAAGACGCCTGGCTATAGTAATGGAACCCCCTTTCTCATCATTCTCGGGCATAATATTTGCCCACGGCAGACCTCTCTTGTTCGGTTCCTTTGTCACCGTTTTTCTTTCGACGGTGATTAGTGGAAGTATCAAAGTCTCCTCAGCGTCATGCACGTCCTTTAAATTTTTAATTTGATATGCTCTTTCGGTAGAGGCCCAAATAATAGGTACTTTTTTAAACCCTTCATTGGTAGTGGTAGACAGATTTAGCTTTTCATTAACAAAATCATAAAAAGCATAATCAATTGTTTCCAAAGTAGAGGGCATCATTATTATTTCCTGTACTCTCCCTTCAGTGGCATCATTATTCATATACGCATATCGTATAGAAGATTTATTTTGTAGCTCTTTTTGTGTTTTCTTAACTGGCATCGTTTATACCTCGAAATGTTCCTCTGCGTGCACGTACGCAATCCGCAGTTACTTGAAACTTATGATCTACCTGACCAAAATAGTACTTAGTATCATTATACGTCTTAGTGATCTCATATAATTTATCACCATACTGTACAAAATCTCCCGGGCGTACATAGAGATTCTGATCCTCTGTTAGTCTTTTGCGATGAAAATGAATCGTCAGCTTGCTTTGATATTCATAACTATATTTATCATTTTTCTGCTCGTTATCGACTACTACATAGGCGTACACACGCACCGGCGGCAGGAAGGTCTTGTTAAGCGCTTCTCCGTATAACGAATGATAGTTCGTTCTTTTAATATCAATAGGATAGTATACAACAGTTTGTCCAATGACTCGCTCTGCCAGCTCATCGTTGACTTGTTTAACCAGATCGCGCTCCTTTTTCCCAAAAAACATGGGAGGGGGTGGTGCGGCTGGTTGTTCCCATTTATCGTCCGGATTGCCCATCTATCTACCCTACATATATGCCAGCTGGTATATCGGCCATAACTTTTTCTACAACATCAGATATAGTGCCGTCTGCTTCGGCCAACTTAGAGTAAGTAAGCTCATCAAAGGTGGTTTTAAGCTCCTCTCTCAGCGCATCCTGCTCAGCCTTAGCTTGACCCAAAAGATCTGCAGCATTTAATGTCACTGACTCACCAGGTATGGGAACTGTTGCGAACTTGCCGCGAACCTGACCCAGCATTTCTTTCGCAAGAGCCAATGCAAATCGTCGAATCCACTGTTTTCCAATAGAATTGATGCTGCCATATGCAATGTTCTGAAACGGGAGCGTATTCATATTATTGATGCCTGTAACGGATTTTCCAGCTGAACCTGAAAGAGACCATGGAACGCTTTCTACCGTAAAATTAAACCAGAACTTCTCCGGACTATTGTTATTGGGAGTTGGGTGAATACGAACCTTGTTATCCTTAATTTCATATGACCAATGAGAAACTCGCGTGTTTAAAGCGTCCTCATAAGCTATTGATTGAAGCTTGTTCTGCCAGACCGGCACTATATCAAATGTAGAATCATCTGCGTATTGTCCATAAGTTCTTAAGTTGCCAACGGCGCTAAAGCCCCCATAATAACCATAAAAACGCCACATAGCAGCGGGGGTCTTGTAGTACATTCTTCTAATAATAATTCTTCGATCGCCAACTTTTCCGTAATAAGGTTTTGTTGTATCGTTGCCGGCTGACGAAGAAATAATACTCTGAAGATCATAATCGGCTTTGGAGCTTACTGTCGTCAGAGAGCCCGAAAAGATCTCTGTCGTTCCGCCTAGGCCAACCTCTGTGACTGTTTTATCAGCGAATCGTCGAACATATCCATAATCAAACTTCGGATAACGTAGCTCTATATTAGATCCGGAAAGGGAATCTCCAGATTTAATCTGCCCATCCTGATCAAACGAGGCTGTAGTATGTCCTAGAAAACTAGAAAGTGAGTTCTTGGATTGGTGAACATTAACGATATAGGAATATTCTAAAACTGCTTCTTCGTAGGCCGAATATACATTGCCTTCGGTTAATTCAATATCAAGAATATCCCCGCCTAGCTTCTTATAAGTATAAGCTACTTGGTCTGCCGCGCCGGATAAAAAATCTGTCGAACTAGCATAAATCCCAAAAGGCAATGTGGCGGCCACGCTGCCAACCGTTCCGGTTGACGATAAAACGTTGGTATTCGTTGTAGAAGCAGGCTTTAGTACTGGTAGTGCCATATGTGTCCCTCAAGTTATAGTAGTTCTATCCTAAATAGAAAGCCCCGGCTCATAGAGCCGAGGCTTTCATATTATTTGTCTAATAAAAGACTAGCTGTATTAGCCAATAGTCATATCAGCGATAATAACTAGGCCATACATGTCGGGACGCACCATCTGCTTGGCGTACCGAGTCATCACACCCTTGCGGGGTACGAAGTCTTCGACACCAAAGATGGTGGGGGTTGTCTGTAGCGGCACATAGGGAGCGTAAACATATCCGCTCTCTAGGAAACTACCTCCCTTACGACCAACGAGCACTAGGCTTCGTAGGAAGTAAGGATCGACATAAATATCCCACTTCTTGGAAAGGCTACCAACCTTCACAGCACCGGCTGAGCCCTTGTCACTGTCAACAGCGACATTGGCACGGAAACCGGCCGTAAACTCAAGGATGTTAGCAACTTCAGGTCCGCAGACGATAAAGTTGGCACCACCCCGTAGAGTCTTGCGGTGGATGTTGGCAGACACATCATTGATTGTCTCAATGAGAGTCTCATACCACTCGCTCACATTACCGGTGAAGTCCGGAGTAACCGTAGAAGCACCGACCTCAATGCCGGTTACGCGATCAAGGAATCTACCAGGTGCGCGTGACCAGTAACGAGTAGCAGCACTTGCATCCACGATAAGATCCTCGAGAATCTCGCGATCAATTTCTAGGGCAATCTGCTCAGACAGAATCTGAGTAAGCTCGACCTCGGCATCAAGGTTGTGGTAGGCGTTAAGATCTTGTCCTAACTCCGGGGTCCACTTGGCCTTGAGCTTCTTGGTAATCGCCGTAACAGCCACGGAATCGATCTTGATGTCGATCTCGGGAATATCCACGCTTTTCTCAAGTCCCCACTCGGCCTGGCCGATAACAGAACCGATTGCTCCGCCAGTAGCAAAGTCATCAGTCTGTGGCCAGCGGATGCTCGTGTTCGCCGATTGAAGCGCGGCGGACGCGGTGACGGCCAAAGCCGTCGGGCCGCCGCAACTGCTGTTGACAACGTGAGCACCATTTGAGCCAGTGCCAATGAAAACCAGATTAGTAGTGGCAGCACCTTGAGAAGTCTTACGACTAAGGCGCCGGACTAGTCGAATAGCATCATTCGCTTCTGAACCTCCAGTTGACGATCCCGTCATACAGAGACCGTTGCCCGCAGAACTGCTAACACTAATACCAACTAGGTTTTGTAGATTCAACTGATCTAGACCAGCGTTTGTAATAGTGACAACCGCCACATCAGTACCGGTACCTAGAGCACCAGAAGTGAAGTCGGCATCAAATTCAACAGAAGCGTCGTTTGCGCCTCCGGCGCCGAAAGTAAAGCTACTAACGGCCGAAACATTCAGACCCGTCAACGCGGCACCGGTGCCGGAGCCAGTCGGGGACGCATATGCATTGTTAAGTCCATAAGGACCCGCCTCGGGATTGCCGGCCGTACTAAGATCGACACCACCGGTTACTTCCTTACCAACCACGCCGCCACCGAATAGTGACGATGCGGCATCATATCCCAGACGTGAAGTCTGCGATCCGGTGCCGAGTTCTCGACTAACTGTAAAGTCAAGGAAGAAGATGAGACCACTGGGTAGGCTCATCGGCTGAACACTAACGAGATCGTTAGCAATCAGATTGCCGAATACACGGCGAACGAGGGGGAACGCAACTGCTGCGAAGCCCTCAACATCACCAGCAGCCATAGCGCTGGACTCACGGAGTAGTTCTTTTGCTTGGTTCTCAAGCAGCGAAGCCATTCCGTTTCGAAGATTATCGCTTTCGAGACCCTCAAGAAGACCGGTCTTTTCCCACTTAGAAATAAGAGCAGCACCCTCCCTGGAGAGATCACGATTAACAATACCTTCGGTTAACTTTTGTACAATAGACATTTTTTATATAACCTCCTAAAAATTTATTGTTTCAAACCTGCCAAACGTAACATTCGATCCATATTTGGATCAACAGTAGTAGAAGCATCATTGCCCCTATTTGAACCTAGAAGCATCGTAGTTGTAGGCCTGATAACAGCTTCGCGGAGTGATTCTGTGCGGCGACTCCTGGGAGTGCCCACTGCGCTTTGAAGTGTATCAAACAACATCTTCGTCTCTTCTACTGAACTGGCGTTACGAACAGCTTCGACAATATTTTCTTTTTGTCGCTCATTCAAGGAGGCGCTATTCAAAGCCTTATTTTGATATAGAAGTTTGGCGTTTTCCAGTATCAAAATGTTTAATTGATCCTTTGCTTCTCCAAGCAAAGATTTTAAATCACCGACCTCAGATCTAAGGCCTGATAGTCGTGATTCATAAAGTTCTAGATATTTTTCTTTCTCGTCGGTTACTTCTTCCGACTGTGCTGCGGCCGCTTCTTCTTCCGCGGCCATTTCTTCAGCATGCTCTTGTGTTTCGCCACTAGCAACGGGCGCCCAGCCACCTAGGCGGGCTGCCACATCAACTGTGAGCTCTTCAGCAATAGCATCGATAAGTTCATCAGAGACTTCTACGTCTTCCTCAAGGGGCGCCGGCTCTTCTAGGGCCGCTTCGCCCTCGTCGGGGAGGCCCAGGTCTTCTTCGCCACCAAAAATCTCTTCAGCGGTCTCTTCGGAGCCCATAAGCTCTGCTGCTTCGGGGCCCTCTCCGGCTTCCTCTTCGGTATGAAGGCGAGCTCTGAGATCATCAAAGTCAATCTCAATTACTTCATCGTCTTCTGGGCCTTCGATGCCGGTATCTTCATGAGCTAGTGGCACATCATCCATAAAGGAAGCATTTTCTGCCGGGGCTTCTGGTTCCAGGCCCATGCCCATATCCATGTCCACATCTTGCTCTAGCAAGGTGTCTAGGGCGGTCTTTACCTCGGTAGAATACTTCTCCAATACAGCATTTTCGGCATTCTTGAGGGCCGCTTCTTTCAGGGCACCGGCATCAACGATGGCTTGTTCTAACAATGAGGACATATAATTACTCCAAACTCTGACATGTAATCAAAATAAATAGTATCTAAGATGAGGAAATGACTAATAGTTGCGTATTGCTGTCCATAATAGTGCTCTTAGCCCCCGCCGCCGCCTTCTTCCTGCTGTCTGTTATCTGTTAAAATAAACCAATACGCACCAGTACTCACCAACGTAACGCTCTGCGCGGAGCCTTCGATGTCGATTGAATCCTCTGGGCCCGCTTGCTGGCTGGAACCCATAAACTGGCCGCCAGAGCCGGTAATCGTAAGTGTCATATCGCCCTGGTAGGTAGTCAAAATGTGATATGTTCTTCCAGTAACTCCACTAGCAGCTGGGAGAGTTACGGTTGCGTCAATGGCGCCCGTAAGGTCTGCTATGTAGTGAGTTTCATTTAGCGTCATATCACCAGTAATAACTGTATAGTTGCCGGCTTGCGAGCCACTAACTTGAAAGGCGGAGTTGGGTGTTGCCGTGCCGATGCCGACTCTTCCAGAACCGGTTGCAAATAGAAGGGGGAGACCGTTGCCGTGATCAACTCGGAATACCGCCTGGTTGTTCGAAGATGAAACATGAAGTTGAGCACTTGGGTACAGGCTCCCCGCGATGCCAACACCTGAACCCATACCAATAAATCCAGCCGTGGTTGAACCGCCACCATCTGCGACGACCATCCTGTACCCAGCAGTACCAAGGTCGGCATCTTCAAATATTGTGAAGCCATAACCGTCGGACCCAACAGTATATGCGTTAGACTGATTGACCGCGTTGAGTTGAATGCCGACGCTGTCGCCACCCTCGATATCGAGCATGCGCGTCGGGGCGGCGGTGCCGATGCCGACTCGACCAGAGCCTGTTACAAAGAGAACAGGTCCGAGATCCTTAGAATCAATTTGTAAGAGAGATCCGGTAATAGCATCGTTGGACGAGGAAACATGCAGGAGGGCTCTGTTAGCGT
>Ga0209756_1001906_pt1 | contig 18594 bp, 40 predicted proteins | sample ETNvirenome_6_85_FD_184071 | JGI IMG/M metagenome (GOLD analysis project Ga0209756, IMG submission 184071) | Marine viral communities from the Pacific Ocean - ETNP_6_85 (SPAdes) (version 3) | ecosystem: Environmental > Aquatic > Marine > Oceanic | place: Pacific Ocean | collected 2013-06-19
AAATTAAACTATATACATAGTAGTATGCCACTAGCTGTCTTTACTAGCCGATTGTGCCAGCCTTTCCTTTCGTTTACCATCCAAGGGCGCGGCGTTCTGCCACCCTCTCAGCCTCAATTTCCCATTCTACCTGGTTCATCTCATCGAGCAGACCAAGCATTTTTGAATCAGATTTTTTCCGGTCAATTACCAGAATAATCTTTTCTCCTTTGCAGTCCTCGCAGATAACATCATAATCTCCCCGAAAATAAGCCTCCCCAAAATCAGGGTCCTCTGCGAATTGTGCAGAAGTAATGCCGTTTCCGTCAATGGCTGGGTTGACCATTGCCCCGGTGCCGTCGCATCGGTCACATTTTTCACGGGTTGCGGGGAAAGCGTAAGTCCCGCTATCCCCATTCTCATAAAACAATTCCTTGGTCAAAAAAACTTTACTAGGCATCATAACCTCCTTACCATCCTTCCAAACATGTGTCCCACGCCCCAACGGGGCAGAACGGATCGTCACCACTGGCGGCGGTCCCTTTAACTTGGTCAACCCGCGCCAGCAACCATTCAACAATCCGGCCACTCTTTATATATTGGTCATGTAACCCGTCAAGGTCTACAGCGTCACGGCTCTTGGGGGCCACGGCACCAACACGATATCTTAGGCCCCGCAGTTTATTCCCTGGGATGGCCGACCCTGCGCGGCTGGCGCAGTCCTCTTTCCTAAAGCTGCTGCTGGCGGTCAATATACCAAACTCACCTAAATGTGTCCGGTTGGGCCAGTCAAAATGCCTGACCGACCCTACTGCAACGTCAATGAGGAGCATCCCACTGCCATACCCGCCCTTGCGGATAGCACAGCCGTCCTGCTCCCATTCATAGGCAAATATTTCATTGCCATGCGGCTCAACTTTGTTCATAGCATCAGCTCCTCTGCGCCATAGACTTTATGTTCTCCGCACTCATAACACTCGTATTCACGTGCGTCAGGTTCGCATCCATCATGGTCTGCGCCACAGGCGACACAGAAACCGGGATGTTCGGTACCAAACAGGCTTTCTTTAACAGCCGCCAACAGACGGTCTTGCGTTATACTGTCATGCATCACTTTCTCCTTGCTGATTGTCCGCTGCCATTTGCAACGTGGGAACCATTACTACTAGCCGAAATAACTATCCGTCCCACCCCTCCTTATTTTTCTCATTTAGAATATACGCAACACGTAGAGCGTTCTTACAAATAGCGACCGGCGCTAATTCCATTTCTTCGTTGAGCATATTTTCAAAGACCATATTGTCCGGCAAGGTTACCGACCCATCACCGGGGAAATAGCCATCCACATTTACGATGTCGTTAGGCGCTACCAGTCCTTTGTCCAAACCTCGTTGGACCACCACTGCGACGTCTGCGCTAATGCAGACACCAACAAGTTCATTGTTTAAGTAAATTGGATACATTAGATTTTCCTTGCTAGTTAATGTACTTATATAATAGCCCCTACGCCACTGTCACTACTAGCCGAAACCTAACAGCCCAAAACAAAGGCGGACTTGTTACGACAATTCACCGATCATCATAAAAAATGTGACCTCCTATTTTTTTGCAGAGCCGGAAGCGTTCCGCCCAGGCCGGATTTACCGTTCGGGCGTGATAGTGGGTGGCGTTCTCCAGGCCGGTAAGCGTCAAGCGGCTGGAGAGTAGCGTTTGTGATAAATCCAGGGCCTGACCTAGGGCATCTTCGTCCGTGGCCTCTTCTGATTTCCCGTCGCACCAGTAACTGAATTGGCATTGGTTCCTGACGGGTGTATTGTTCCAATAACGGCCTTGCCGGACCACAGCGCATACAGTGTCGGGGTAGTCCGGGTGACGCACCCTATTCTGTATGACAACGCCAACGGCCAGCATCCCTCTCCATCCCTCGCCCCGCGCCTCAAAGTACATAGCCTCTGCCATGCACCTCTGCGAGACCTCATCAGCATATGCCGGGACCGCCGCGCAGAAAATAACCAGCGATGCGAACAATTTACGCCCCGGGATCGCTCGTAATATCATCATCATTTTCCTCCTTGCTAATTTCACATCGCTATTTGCAACGTACGAGTAATTATATTGTAAGTCCCCTCATCCGCACAAGTCGAAACCCACCTGAAAAAACGGCCCCTCCAATGAAGGAAGGGCCGCTTGAACTTACTCACTCAGTATTTGAGCGCACGTGAGCACTAAATCTATTTGCTCGTTCTTAACGGCCAGAAGCAGGATCTCCTTAACTTCCTGCTGTGTAAAAGATGACGCACTTCCATCATCGCATGAGAGTGTATACAGCAGATGGCTGAACGCCCAAAGGGCCACTTCAGGGGCTTTCCCCGCAGTCCGCCATCCATGGTACGTTCCCTGATTGTACCCAACGGCGGTGCAGACATGAGCGTAGGTATCCAACGAAGGAACCCCACACGCCATAACCTGGTCCATCTTGCTTTGTATGACAGCCCAAGTGACTTTACTTACTGACATTAGCCGTCACTTTCCGCTTGTAATTGTAGCGGTTTATGTCAGTTTCTGACAGGACAGGCGCTTTATTCCCCTTGTCCGCTTGGGTAAGAGTAACAAGACCCTGCTTCACGGCAACGACCATGAGTTTTTTGCTGACCGTGCCGCCAACCTTGGCGTCACATGCCGCATAATACTCTTTAACGGTCTTGCCATTCGACTCCAACAACAGGGCCAGACGCTTATAGCGAGCTGAACCGGGGCGGGATTTGATTTTAGCCTTTTTATCAACCACTTTGATAATGGAGGCGGTTATACTTTCACTTCCTTTTTTGGGAGTGGAAGTAGATTCATCTTTTTTCTTCATGATATTAACTTCCTTCTTTCTATACATCACATAATTGCAATGTACGCGCATAGTACCGCACCCCTCGTCGTCATAACAAGCAGAAATACCCCCTACCGTGTCAGACTCTTAATATACACGTATGCGCGTACCTTTCACATTGTTATCCTGCCCCACAAGGTATATACTTACTTATAAATTAGAAAGAAGGATAGACACCATGATACTTAATCGCACCACCATCACCTTTGCCATTACCATCACTGTGGAGGATTCGTAATATGTCCCGACCCATCACCCGCGCTCAACGTGAGGCCCTATACCGCGTCTACCAGCGCCTTACCCCCGACACCTTATGGAACGGCACCCGCCCCTCATACCTCGCATTTCGTCGTACGGTCTGCTACCCTCCCTACGACGATTGCATCATGGTGCCGGTGCCGTCCCATAACATATGGCTCGGCATCGAAACAGATGGGTACACCCATTCTTAACCCAGGAGGACGCCATGTTAGAAATAATTGGCATTATCCTTAACTTACTCATCCTATTATAGGAGCGCCTATGTCTTACGAAATGTTTACCGCACAGGGAAACGCAGCCGTCGCTTTGCTTGTGAAAAACACCATCCGCCAAGTCAACGAGGCCCCCTACCAATCAGCCCGGGAACGCCTGACCATCCTTATTAACGAAGGGATGGAGCGCCTATCTAAATTGGGTCACGGCGAGGTGTACGATACGGAACCCCGCGCTAACATCCGGGATACCATCCGCCTCAACCTTAAGATGGAGCTGGACATATGACACTTGACTATTGCCAGTCGCACCAAGACCGAATGGAACGTGTGTCTCATTTAGGCTTTCTTTGCAACGCCGAAGAAGCCGCTGCCCACATCGCCCCTTACGCCCCGATACTGGAAGTGGGCGCGGGGAATGGCTATCTGGCCTCTAAGATAAACGCCAGAGTCCCCGGACAAATAATAGCCACCGATCCTCAGCATGACACTAGTTGGTGTTTCACGCACGGAGAACACTTCCCCATCACCCGCCTCACCGCCGCCCGTGCCGTGACAACCCATACCCCGAACTACACTGTACTCATGTGCTGGCCGACCCTTAACCATCCTTGGGCTAACATCGCCGCGCACCGCATGGCTCCCGGCCAACGCCTGATATACATAGGAGAAGGCGCATACGGCTGCACCGCCGACGACGCCTTCCATAAAAACTTATCCAGCAATTTCCTTGAAATTGCTGGACACGCTATAGACCAATACCACGGAATCCACGATTACTTAACCATCTACCAAAAGAAAGGAGAATAACATGTCACATTGCCCACGCTGTTACGAAGAAACCAACATAACGATCATGTCCATGTTCAATACCGATATCCTCTGCATGTCTTGCAAGAAAAAGGAGAAGGAAGACCCCCGTTATAAGGAAGCGCAGGAAGCCGAACGCCGCGCTGTCCAATCTGGCAACTACAACTTTCCGGGTATCGGCAGATGATCGAAGATATCTTAATGTTCATCGCCACCATCATTGGCTTTTTAAGAGAGGTGATAGGAATATGAAATACGCTCTATGTGACATACAGACGCAACCCTTGCCACAATATTCTATCTACAACAACGGTCCCGTGGCCTATGTCCGCACCGATAACGAGGACTTAGTACGGCTCTTTGCTGCCGCCCCTGATTTACTAGCGGCTTTAAAAGAAATTATGGAAATGAACGCTGAAGACCGCACACCGGATCGCCTAGACCATGCTATTCTTTTAGCCCAACAGGCAACCAAAGATGTATAGCTGGTACTTCCCCCTCTTATCTATAACCTCAGCCGGTCTTGGCATAGCCCTGATCGTCTGTGCCTTAACCCTCTTGCACAAAGGACGTAAGAAATGAAAACCGCCGTACTAATTCTATTCATCCACCTTAACCCTCACCCCGTTACAGTGACCCAATACTACGAGTCACTCACCGATTGCCAACAAGCCTTGGACAACCTGTATATCAAATACACCACGACCACCTTGGCCCCTCCCTCCATCACCGCAACTTGCAAAGAACTAGAAGGACACAAGACATGAGAAGAATATTTCACCTAGCGCGACAAAGTGGCGAGGCCCAAGCAGACCTCGCCATCAGGCACGAGATCACCGGCATGGAGCAGGATTACGCTACTCTTTGCCAAGCCATCGACGCGACCCTTCGGGCAATTGAAAGTCAGGACGACGACAAATTGGAGAACGCCCTGGAGCGTTTAAATCAGGTTTACACTCCGCAATTGCACTTTGTATAATGTATATAGTTTAATCAGAAAGGAGAAAACAGTGGAACAACCCGTAACTCTTGTTCGCCATTCAGGCTTCGGCTATGGCGGCCACCCTCAGTTTCAGCAAGCCGTGGAAACGTGCTGGCTGGACAATGCCACGCAGATGCGCAAAGTATTAGACGCTGGCGGCATTATCTTTTCTAACCCCAAGGCGGCGATGGACGCTGAGGAGGAAGTCAATTATCCCCCTCATGTTAAAGGCCTCATCCCCCATGCCGACGGTACCTTTTCAACTAAGAAAATCGATAAGCTGCAGATTTACCTTCCGACAGATGAAGAAAGGGAGCGCTATGACCAATAACGAAGTTCTAGCAAAGGTTCAAAAGCTCTTGGCCCTTGCCAAATCCCCCAACGAGCACGAAGCGGCCCTCGCAAGTGAAAAGGCCCATGCGCTCTTGGCGGGATACAACTTAACCCTGCTGGACCTACCTGAAACCAACGAGAAGGTGGAAGAGGTAGGCGAAGCCAGCGCAGAGTCCAAAGCGCAATCGCCTTGGGTACGGCAACTCTGGCAACAGACCGCTAAGTATTATTTCTGTGACTATATGTATAGTACGGGTAGTCACCGCACCTATCACACCATTATAGGGACCGATACCAACTCCCAAATGGCCTGCCAGATGGGGACATACTTATACGACACGGTGACACGCCTTGCAGCGGAAGCAGCCCGTGGTGAGCCTTCAAAGGGGCGTTTCATTAATGCGTTTAAGAAAGCCTGCTCAGCCCGTCTGGCTCGCCGGCTCTATGATATGCGCATGGCGGCACAGGAACCGTCCTCCACTAACCCCTCCAACTTACCAGCGCTCTATGCCAATACTCAACAGGCGCTAGACGCATACAAAGCGGAACACTACAAACACGCTAAGACCGAGAAGCCCCGTCAGCAATCCCATTCATCCCGTGCCGGTTACGAAGCCGGACGAGCGGCGGGGGATACTATCGGCCTTAATCAACAAGTAGGAGGATCCAGTGGCCTTGCGATTGATCACCAAAGTTAAGAAAGGCAAGTGGAAGATCCAACATAGCAACGGAGAAGTCACTTACCACAAGACATTAAAAGCGGCGAAGGCGTATGTTCACCTTCGCCTAACCCTCAACCCCTTTGAAGAGGATAAAAAATGCCTGACATAACCACAGAAATGATGCAGTTTGGTGGCCACCTCTATGAACTGGCCAAAACTGACGATGAAGTGAGCGAAGTAATGACCGGCTACGTTATGCTGATCCAAGCCCAAATCGACATGGTGACCAGCAATCAGTATGGGGTCAAGTTTAACTTTGACGAAGTTTATCGCGCTTTAAAAGAAGCAGAAGAAGAGCTGCTAGACCGCAAACCTAACGACAAACATAATTAGGAACGTATGATGTTTACACCTGAAACCAAAGCCACCATTTACGAGGTCGCTACGGCTATTGCCCCCGACCTTGAATCCTCTTATGCCAGAAACGCAGAGAGCATAGCAGAAGTCGCCATGGACGCCGACCGCCTAACCCTCATTGGTCATAGCCAAGAGGCACAGGACGAAGTGTCTGCATTAATTAAAGAGCACGGCTACGACGCTGTTTTAAAGGCCGCTGCTAAATTTGTACCGACAGCTTAAAAAGGAGAAAGTTATGGGACTTGATATGAGTACTTATAAGAAATACCCTAATACTGACGACAAAACCTATGAACTCATGTATTGGCGCAAGCATCCTAACCTTCACGGTTGGATGGAGAAGCTTTACCGTGAAAAAGGCGGTGAAGAAGAAGTGTTTAATTGCGTTGAGCTTGACCTAACTCCAGAAGACATCGACCGCCTGGAGAAGGATCTTAATTCCTTGCCTACCACCACCGGCTTTTTCTTTGGGGAAAGTCACTATGCAGATAGAAAGCTGGACTTACAGTTCATCGACAACGCCCGTGAAGCCTTCGCTGAAGGCGCAACCGTTCATTACAATAGCTGGTGGTGACATGGGCTACCAATATCATTTAGAAAATGGCGTGGCATTAGACATCGAAGCTGACGTCACGCCGTACCGCCCCGCTAAGATTAGTGGGCCACCCGAAGCCTGTTACCCCGAGGAAGGCGGGGAAGCTGAAATCACCAAATGCACTATCGCGGGATTGGAAAAAGTTTACCAAGTCCTTAACCAATACCGTAGCGACCTGCGTCATCCAGTAACGGACGAAGGTTCAATCACCCGTCGCCTTGAAGCCATTGAGGCGGCAAAAGTAAAACTTGAAATTGAGTTCGAACCGTGGGCCTTATACGTTAAAAATAGTATCACGGGCGAATACGTCGAACTCGCAACCTTAATCGAAGAGGAGATTACTAATGAGTCATGAAATTGAAAGTATGGCCTGGACTAACGAAGTGCCTTGGCACGGTCTGGGTATCGAAATGGACCCCAACGCTACTCCCCGCGAATGGATGAAGGTCAGTGGTCTGGACTGGGCTGTTGAGCGCGTCCCCATGGAAGCAACCTTGCCTAATGGCACTCGTGTCACGGTGGAGGGCAAGTCCGATAATGAGTATGGGATCCTTGTTCGCACCAAAAAGAACAATACTCACGATGTCTTTGGTCCCGTTGGGCCGGAGTGGGTGCCTGTTCAAAACCACGAAGTGTTTGACTTCCTTAAACGCTTCTGTGACGCCAGTAGCATGAAGATGGAAACTTGCGGGTCTTTGAAGGGCGGCACTGAAATTTGGGCGCTCTGCAAATTTGCCGACGACTTTGAACCCATTAAGGGTGACCCCTTTAAAGGTTATCTATTGTTCCATTCTGCCCATGTGTGGGGGAAAGGAAATCAGTTGCGGGTTACGCCTATTAGGGTGGTCTGCAATAATACCTTGACGATGGCCCTTCGGGCTGGCAATAAGGGACAAGTGGTAAGGATGCCGCACATTAAAGAGTTCAGCACTGATGTACAGGACTTGGCTATTGAAGCCTTGGGCCTCGCCGAGCATCAGATAAAGGACTTCGCGGACATCGTGACTCACTTGTCTTCCCGCAAATACAATGCAGATACGCTGGATGAATTTATCACGCGTCTGTACTGCCCCAACAATATCATTGAAAACGTTGATAACGAAAACTTGCGGGAATACTTTACCCCGTCGGCCGACAATGTACTGGAGGCCATTACCAAGGCTCCGGGTGCTGAGTTAAAAGGTTCCAAGGGAACATGGTGGGGAGCATTTAACGGTGTGACCTACCACGAGGACCATATGCGTATCAGCTACAAGGACGACAGCAATATCCTCGCGTCAAGTTGGTTTGGTGGTGGAGCCAAGAAGAAGCAGAAGGCTTTGGACATGGCAATGGAATACGCGGCGTGAGCAAGACCTATAAATTCGCCCTTATGAGTAAGGAACCTCTTGCTCATAAAAATCTCGTTGAGGACCTTGGTGGGGGAAACTATTTATTTGAAACCTCTACCAAGGCTCGGGCTATTACGATTGCTGCAGACATATTGAAATGTTCTAAGGCCAAGGCCGAGAAACAAGTTGTTCGTTTCGAACCTGAATATCCTCGTATCGTTAACCTTAACCCTCACACTGCAACAAAACTAAAAGAGTTTAGAGACAAACTACAAGGAGACTTCGGCACTCGAGTCTCATATTCAGATACGATTGCCCACCTTTTACGACTCTAAACCGCATCAACCCCTAAAGGGCGGCTTCTGCCGCCCTTTATTTTGCCTGTATTTCTCAACATGCCCTATATGGCCCTCAGACAGCGTTACAGGCATTTTTGCCCTTGGCGGCACCCTACCCCCCAAGCACCTTAAAGTCAGTAGTCTGACGGGCCTCTGAGGGGGCCGTTTTTGTCAGAGTGGCCAAAAAATTGCCCTTGGCCAGTTTTAAGGGCCAAGGGACGAGTGAGATTAAAAAATAGGGGCCAACGTACCGGCGCTATGTCAAAAACGCTGTACGGGCCGCTATGGCGCACGAAATTTATGCAGAATAAAGAATGCCCCGCCTATAATGACAACCCCCAATAAACCCGAGACTATTGAAAATACGGCAAAGTAGGTCATTTACTCCTCCTGTTTAAAGAGAACTTCAATAATGTAGGGCCAATCAAAGGGAGCCGACCATTCCCTAACTCCTAGCCGACACTTAATGCCGTCTCGCAATACTGATTTAGCCATGCTTCCTGGCCATAGGTAGATAGCGTCCCCCTTACCTATTTTCGGTCCATCGTAAGTATGCCGCGCCATTATCCATGTGACCCCTCCGACCCTACTCCGCTTTGTGAGCCATGCGACTTGTGTAGGCGACAAATCTACCTTGCGGCCTTTCACTAGCTTTAGTTCTATCCAAATGTCCTGCCCCAAATGGCAGACGTTGACGTCTGGTATGCCCGTGCCGGTAGACCCTGTCTCTATTCGCTGCCAGTGCGCCTCAATCGGCATATGCTTTTTCAATAGCTTACTAAATATCGCTTCAGAACTCATAGCCTTCCCTCCTTATCTTTCGTCTCTTGCATGTTTTACAAACCCTGATATATGGCCCGTCAGCAATAAACACCTGTTCACAGGCCAAACACTTTCTTTCTATTCTAATGGGTGGTTCTTCTACTTCTGGCTTGGGTTTGATTCGTTCCCATTTCCGTTTGCATTGCTTGGGGGTCTTTTCTAAAACAGTGGCGATCACCCCCCAAGGACAACGCACACTGCAGAGCGCCCGAAGTTTGAGCGTTTCCTTATCCGTCCACAGCAAGGGTTAGTTCCCTATACGTAGTACAGATCATTTTCCCCCATCACCATTTAACTCCTTCACTATTGCTAACGCCTGTTCCAGATTGTCTTGCACAGCCAGCATTGTCCGGCGGCGGGTACTCTTAACCGTGAGGCAGAGGCTCAGCGCCCCCGCACTCCTGGCTATTAGCTGATGCGCCTGTTCCAATTGCTCCCTCATGCTTTAATGACCACTTGGTCTCCAGGCTCAGCATTAGTCACCTGTTCGTGAACGTCCGGATTATAGGTGACTTCTTTAACTAGCCCGAGCGTAGAGGCATGGGCAAAGAACTGATCCCAATTCAACTCGTCTTCCATCGCATCACAGAAATGCGCATAAATCAAATTAAAAAAGATTTCATACGTTGTTTCTTCTTCTACAAGAGGTAAATCTTCAGTTTCGTCATAGTCGTCTGGCATGGGTATCGCGTCTGCCGGTAAATGGTTTCCACAATAGTCCTGCCCCGGTAGCGCCGCAATCTTACACGGGTTCCCCTTACGGGTTGTTCCTATACATGTGCTCATTGATTTACTTCCTTCCACGTTAGTTTATCAAAACTGGCCTCACCCCATGTGCGGCCAAATTCACAATCTACCACTACAGGCACCTCTAGGCCGAAGGCCTCTACCATGCAAGCCTCGGCCTTTCGCCATTCTGCTTCTGACGAGACAGGAAGGTCCAGCTCATCATGCATCTGGTGCAGTGGGGTAATCCCTTCGTCCCACATCGTCTTCATAGCCCTCTTAGTCATGTCAGCGGCACTGCCTTGGATCAGCTTGTTCAGCGCCTTGTGGGTGAAAGCACGACGGATAGGCTTCCCCGGCCATTTGCGCACAGCCTCTTCTCTGCTTTCCACCCATGTTCCACGGGTACTTACGTCCTCATAGCCTTGTGGCTCCCATCGTTCAAACCGGCATAGGCGTCCACCGATGGTGCGGATCCAGCCACGCTTTTGTGCAGCGTTAGAGCAATAGTCCATCAACCCTTTGATAAAGGGGGCATTCTCGTGGTACGCTGTTATGACCGCCTTACCCTCCGGGCCAGCAACTTCAAACTTTCGGCCATTGGTATTGGCCGTTTCGGTCGGCAGTCCTAGACTATGGCACAGCTTAACCTGACCCATGCCGTAGGCCATACCGAGATTAATCGTTTTGGCGTGGCTCCGGCTTATTTGGCAGATGTCCGCCACCATTTGATGATAATCAGTTCGAGCATTATCTTGGTATTTCTGTACGGCCTCCCATGCCCCTTGTTGATTGGTAAGGGCGGCATAGTGAAGCGTTAGTCTTGGTTCTTGAGATGAATAATCAAGTGCTCCCCATGCTGATCCTTCTTCCGGGAGGAAAATGCCACGTACCATTGGGGCGTAGACTTCATCACGTCCTGAACTTTGTTGTAGGTTAGGGTTACTACAAGAGAATCGTCCGCTAACCGTTCCACCGATATCGCTTTTGAGGGGGTGGAGCTCATGATGTATCCTTCCATTTTTATTATGTTTCAATATCTGTCCTTCAAGCATCACATTAATTGTGTTGTCCAGCTTACGTATATCACGAATTGCCCTTGGCAAAGGATGCTCGTGGCCTTCTAAAAATTCTTTGGTAAAACTTGGTTGGTTTGTCTTAAGTGTGCGGGGATACCAGATGCCTTCTTCGTCAAACGCAACCGCTACGCTCTTTGCGGCATACACATCTATTTTCATTCCGTATTGTTTTTGCAATGCGGAGAGCATCTCCTCTTTTTGCTTTTCCAATCTGGCCTTGGTCTGTTCTGCTTTGTCTACGTCCACCCGTATGCCCCGCTTCCGCATGGCAATGAGCATTGGGAGTAATGAATGTTCTAGGTCACTAAGCTCTTCTAGCCCGTCCTGAGCTAGAAGAGCTTGCTCATATTCATAGAGCGGAAGAAGTATAGCGGCGTCCTGTTCAGCGTAGGGACCAACGTGTTTAGGATGCAGCCGCCACATATTACTCTTTAGGCTTTTGGAAGTTTTAAATCCCCAAGCGGCACCAGCCGTAGCTAACAGCGTTTCATCCTTTTGCTGGCCAATCCAGTCCTTAGCCACAGCGTCAAGGCCATAGCTTCTACGGTCCTCGTCAAGAAGGGCGGCTCCAAACTGCGTGTCGAAAATATTGCCCCGTACGACATCGCACCCCTCGGCTTGGAGCCACCCTAAATCGTATATTGCGTTATGAAATGTTTTCGGCTTCTCGCTCTTCAGGATGTCGGAAACATACCGAAGAACGAGCTGACGATCCATGTTGCCCCCGCCTTCGTGGCCGATTGGTAGGTACATAGATTCCCCCTCCCAAGCCAAGCTGATACCAGCCACATGTCCATCTTTCGTTGGCCAACCAGCACCAGATTCATTAAGATTGGGATCATATGTTTCTGTATCAATAGCAATCCTTTCGGCGTTCTCCCAATTAGGGAGAATCTCCGGAATAGCCCAATCGCTTTCTGGCTCAAACATCGGGAGCTGTACCATCTTTCCTCCTTGTTAGTTTAACTTCATACCCCAATGCGTTCGCCCAATCTATGAACTGCCGCGCCGTAGGTTCTTTCTCACCACTCATCCAATTACCGACCGTAGAGGAAGAATATCCAACAACCTCAGATAACTCCTGTACAGTTAGCTTAAAGATCTTACTGGTTTTAACTAGAACGTGAACGAGTTCGTTATACGTCACCTTCGCTACTCACCCCTTGTACTGAAACCGTTGCATCCCTTGGCTTGGTCATCCATGCGATTAACATGTCCTTAGCTTCCTGTTCCGTGCAGTCAAATTCGGCTTGAATAAACTCACCAGCACCCCACATATTAGTTACACCGCTTTCACGCAAATCGTCAAGATACGAAAATGCTTCGTCTTCATTCATTAGTCTTCTCCTTCATATCCAAACGGAGCGGGGTGCTCCGTCTTCCCTTGTTGCGCCGGATGCGTCGTGCGGCGAGAAACCCTGCGCCTAAACTCATTGGCTACTTCCGCTATCATTTCGTCAGTTGGGTTTTTATTCTTCACTACCTCAATATACTTGTCTAGGAAGTGCTTCGCTTTCTCTAAGTCTTCCAGGCCGTTTTTCTTTTTGTGTCTTCCCACATATCGAGTGATCATTGCCTGGAAGTAGTCCAGCTCATTAGCGGCCACATAATCCCAATGTTGAATTGAGGATTTGTAGTGGTCCCCGCCCACTTGCTTATCGTTGGCTGTCATTGACGCTTCTCCTCGTTGATGTTCGTGACGCTTACAGTAATATTGTTCACTGTCCACAGGGCGGTTGGTGATTTCATTCGTGCAGCGCTCAAGACCCCCGAAGGGTCGCCCTGCGCATTGGTTTCTATTCATCGGCTTTAGCCCGAAGGGCGTCAAGCCAGCCGCAGATCCACCAATGGGCGCTCATACCTGTTCCCGTTCCCACATGGGGGTTTTCGGCAGACAGCTTGCCCTCGGCAAAAGCCTCTTGGCCTTCAATATATTGTGGTATAGTCTTAATTTTTGGAGGTGTTATAGTCATGACGATATTCCTTATGTTTCTTCTCGGAGGTTTAGGGCGTTCACTAGTAGGCACAGGTCGAGGTCCACGCTGGATAGGTAGGTGGTCAGTTTATCCGCCGATAGCCCTTCTGAGCGCATATATAGGATTAGCTCCTGCTCACTTGGGAATAGAGTTACTTGTTTTGGTTTGGGTGGCTTTGATTGCTTCTCTGTCGATGGGTCTTGGGTATACTCAGTGGGAGAGTTGGAAGCACATGTCTCTAAGGCTAGGACTTCCTGCGCTAGGCATAGTATTACCTTTAGCCATTCTTCTTGGCTTGGCCGGTACGCACCTCCTTTATGTATCGCTCTCTGTAATGTGTGGATTACTTTACCCACATCGTCAAGGTGTGTTTGTGCTGCTACGCCTTGATCGTGCGCCTCATTACTCATGGCTTGATAGCTCCCGTTTAGCTGAGTTCATTACTGGTGCGTGTGTCCTTGGTGGGCTGTCATTGTTTGGCCTTTGACCTCCTCTTTGGCGGCTTTGGCCTTACGCTCATCGTCAGTAAACAAGTTATCTCCTACGATACCCACTACTTCTTTGATTAATTTATCCATCACAGCGCCGCCCCTTCGGTTACGAGTTCCTTGACCGCCCATCCAACTTCTGGTAAGTCTTCAACCATCGTGTTCAGGTATTGGACATACCGGCTAAAGACCTTGGCCACCATCTTGTTGCCCATCTTCAATTCCTCTAAGCAATACATAGCTCCATCTAAGCAATCGGCAAACTTTAGTCGCGCCCGTTGACCTTCGGTCAGTGGAACTACAATATCGTGCTCGCATTCAAATTCCATCTCTAAGGCCGAAATAGTTTTCGCGATTTCTTCTGACGCTTCTTTGATTGGCGCTGGGAGGTCTCCAGTCCAATACTCGGCGCAGTCATGATATAGCGCGGCTTTAACAAGATCTGTATCATTGGGCCATAGCTGAAGACAAACCACAGCGACCCCCCAACTATGAGCAGCATTATTCTGAGATCGAATAGTTGGTATCGTATGGAATCTGGTAACATTTCCACCGCACCTAATCTTCTGCAACCTGTCGAACTTTAACTTTTCTGACATACCTTTCAAACCTCCTATTAATCCATTCCCGGCAGACTGTTCGCCAGTCCGTTGCTATTATCTCATCCACCATCGCCAATGCGCCGGGGTAATCTTTCTTTTTATGGTAGCGCCACGCTATCCGCATCGGTTCCGCTACACAGGCAAAGAAGTTATTGTGAAACAGTATAGAGCTCTCGCCCTTCATGAAGTCTTGCAAGTCTATGTCCCATGTTTCTGGGTCGTCCATTATTTGCCAACTGGACACCGCGCCCATGTCATACGGGTCCATTGGGTGCGGGTCAGGGACGCCTACCCGTTCAAACACGTCTCTATAGGCATGGAAGTTATTACTCACTTGGGTATAGGTGCCTATCCACATATCCAGCATCCCGGCCACGTACTCCTGCAAGAACGACATATGGACAGCGTTAGCGCCATAGGCCCCCCAGATAATATCGTTGCTCCGATTGAACACTGTCATATCCAAGCGCCGATCGCGCACCCTAAAGGATATAGCCAAGTTGCAAGGGAAGTCCTTGCCCTCCCGATTAAGGTCCACCCGTGGATCCCACATTCCCATTGTCGCACGGCGACTGGCAGGGTTCTCCCGCAGTTCCTTAATGACCTCTTTGATCTGGTCCACGTCAAAGTGCTCACGCCACCGATGGCCGTAGGCCGCATGGAAATTCACCCCATTGTCGCTGAACTGCCCGATGTTGCCGCTGAACTCTTCTATCCATTCAACGTCCTGCCTACCGGCGAGCATCCATAGCGACTCCATCAAATGGAAGAACGGGTTAGCGTCCCGCTGCGCATTAAACAGCACACGCTCGTTGGGCTGCTTATAGACCGTTGTCACAGGGCAGGGCATTACCAGGACATCACCAAAGCGGCTTGCCTCAGGACGGCCTTCGGTATTTAGCAAGTTCATCCCTATGGTGTAGGCTTCGTTTACATTACGCGCCGATACTACTCTCATAAGCCTTCTTCCATGCAATACGGACATCAGTGCGGGTTCCGCCGCCCCAAGCGCCCTTGGTTTCTTTTTCAACTACTTTGACAAAGTCTGGGTGGAGATCGTGTAGGTCGTGTGCGCACCGCTCAAGGATCTCGTGTGTACGATACTTAGAACATCCTCCGGGCTTATTGCTTCCGGGCTGATTGTGGGCGTACATATAAAAGATTAGGTTTGCCTCGCCGGCTCGAAGCATCTGCAGGGTAAAGTCAAAATCTTGCTTGAACTCAATGCGATCAAATCGAACACCCAAGTCTTGTACTGTTGGGACATGAAGTGCATGAAAGCGCAAAGCGCGACCCACTTCTTTAGTTCCCTGTGCTATCCTGTTATTCCCTTCCCTAGTGGACACTGCCACATGGCGGTAAACATCTAAGGCGTTTTCTATATCTTCAAACATTCTTTCTGTGACCTCGGCAGTCTGAGGAAGTAGCTTAACACTGTCCGATGCTGGCCGGTAGCTGAAAGTAAGGTCGTCATCAAGCATGACAATTTTGCTGTCCGATGATATTGGACTTCGCCAGTTACGGTTCCATGCGTTGTCTAAGATATATTGACGAGTAGGGCTTATTCGGTCAATGCCCTGTGGTAATATAAAGAACTGATCATCGTCATACTTCCGAAACAAGGGCGCATAAAGACCTATCTCTTGTTCTTGAATTACGAACCGCGTCTTCTTTCTAATGCTAGGAGGGAGACCGTTCCATGTCGGTTGCGCAGTCGGCCTTCCGGCCGTCAAAATATATATCTCCATCATTCCCACTCCCTTTTCACTGGTTCAGTATGATATGGCGCACTGCCTACTTCTCTAACAATTGCTTTTGATGCCTTGGATACCTTCGACATATCTTTCTTACCAAGTTTGTCAGGCAGTAATCCAACACGAAAGCTAGTATTACTGCATACATCACATGGCGCAAAATTTCTGGCTCGGTGGTAAAGGTGAATACGAGCAGCATCAATAACAGGACCGTTCCAAATCTCCTCTATCTCTTCTTTTAATATATCACCGCACATATATTTTCCGCGCCAATCATTGCAGCATAGGGCCACACTTCCATCATGATATATGGCCATCTCCCGAAAGGGTCTAGCGCACCTTGCCGTGAGCGGCTCTTTAAGTGGCGGCATCCCCACGCCAGCATGATTACTGCCAATTTTCGTACCGACTTTGGCCCCGGCCAAAACAGCTTTTTCCATATCCTGCATAATAAAGATACGTTTCACATTGGCTTTAACACGAGTATAAGGGCTGGCCTTATTTTCCCCGTCGGTGTAGTCAAATAGTTCTATGCTGTTGGACTGCACCCCGTACCGCCTAACCTGTTTTATTGCCTTTAGGCTGGCCTCATAGCTGTCGAGAGCCAATACATTTAAACCAGCGTTAAATAGTGCCGCAACATTCTCAGCGACCCCCTTGCCCTTTAAAAGCGGTAGACTGTTACTGGTCAGCATGATATGGGCGGGAGGTAGATACTCCCGGAACACCTTAATAATGTCGGCGGCGTTTTCGTTCATTAAGGGTTCGCCGCGCATGGCAAATTCTAGCTTGCTGGTCCACCCTGCCTCTTCCATTTGAGAGGCTATACGTTCGGCCACCTTTACTGTCATGAACTTATATGGACCTCCGGCCGACTCACGAATGCCCTGGATTCCACACATACCGCACCTGAGATTACAGCCCTCGGTAAGCTCAATCTTCATTGTATTCGGGATATCCTGCACTATGTTCCTCCTTGTCTATAAATACTGCCGAAGGCGAAAGGGCGACCAAACGCACTTCCATCTCACCAATGCGCCTAATTAGTTCCTCAATGTTTTCATACTGCTGCAATTCGGCTAAGTCGTCAAGGCCGATGGGCGTAACGCCAACGTCACGCAACTGTTCCTTCCGCGCCTTGCATAAGGCCACTAGACCTTTATGGGCGCTGGTCAGTTCATAGATATGCGCCGATTGCCGCGACAATATGTTTTGATACTCGGCCAGTTTAGTTTCCGCGAGCCGATTGATGTTCTGCAATGTGCCAAGATGCACTTGCATCTCATGCAATTTTTTCTTACTTATCCACATTAGAAATAATGTCCCCTAGTTACAAGATTTAGTCCAATTGGCGACTGTTCTTCGTCCCAAACATTTGGAAGATATTCATAGTCTTCTTTAGGAACCAAAAGGGTCACTGTCTTATCTTCATTCCTAATCGTCACTAAATAGTTGCCGCCCTCTTCTTCTACTTTATCTAGTATTAACACGATACTTACTCCTCGGCTTACCCTGCCCTAGCCGCACTCTTTCATATTTATCGAATTCACATAGCTGGAACTGAATGTCGTGGAGCTCAAGCTCTACAAAGTTTGCTGGCCAAAATCTTTTACGGGCGACGTACAAGTCCAGCATCTCCGCCAAGGCATTTTTTGACTTAGACTTAAGAGGTCTCGCTGCCAGCCGGTTAAGTCCTCGGTTGGCACCTGGACCAATTGGGCAGTAAGTATTTCTATCGCTACAACCAAAATTAAACACAGAAGTATGAAGCGCATCTTGGAGTATCTCCTTCGTCATAAAGCCCGAGCCACCGAAGCCTTGAAGCTTCATCATTTCTTTGGCGACTAACTCCCAGGATCTAGTTGATGCTGCCATCTTAGCAAGTTTGGGCGCTGCCTTCCAGAATGGAGTAAGGAAGCAATCGACAACCACTTCTTGTTTAGGTGCTGCAATCCCTTGATTGGTGATAACATAGGCACCTGTAAAGACCCTTTCCTTATGGCGTAATCGGTACTCTGCGGTGTCCTTGACATGGGCTTGGTCATGGGGTTCCCAACTTGTTTGCCACCCGATAGCCTCAGCAAATTCAGCGGTTCCAAAATACCTAAATAACGCACAGTTAAAGAGTATTTCTGCTGATGGACGACCATTGTTTGGATCTGTCCAATACCGCCGCATCCATTTAGTGGTCCGATCATGTTCACGCTTAACATTTGTGAACTTATACGTGTTGAGTATTTCATCATCACTCCAAGGAAAAGGGTCTCCCTTCGCCTTTTTAAGGCGGAGAGACTCTCGAGCTATCATAAAGTCGTAGAATTTTTTCATTTTCCTTCTTTCTAAAAA
>Ga0209756_1001910_pt1 | contig 18573 bp, 3 predicted proteins | sample ETNvirenome_6_85_FD_184071 | JGI IMG/M metagenome (GOLD analysis project Ga0209756, IMG submission 184071) | Marine viral communities from the Pacific Ocean - ETNP_6_85 (SPAdes) (version 3) | ecosystem: Environmental > Aquatic > Marine > Oceanic | place: Pacific Ocean | collected 2013-06-19
ACCAACATGGCTAGTTTCTTTGAAAAAGGTTTGGCTGGGGCCGCCAAGATGGGCGGCCAGTATCTCATGGCGACATCCCTATCGGACCACAAGGCGAAGATCCAGGTGGCCCGAGATAAGACCTTGGAGGATTATGCTATGGCGAGGCAGGAGGACCAGCAGTCCCATGCGTTGGCGTTGGTAGCTGCCGAGGCGGAGGCGCTGAAAGCGACCCCAGGATATAAGCTGCAAGCGAACGAGTTGGCTAGAGATGAGCAACTTGACGGATTATGGGCTCAGTTTCTCGGGGCGGAGGAGGGCTCTCAAGAGCAAGCCAAGATAGAGAATCAGATAACCCTGCTAAACCGCAAAGGCGGGAGGAGGGCTACTGACCTCGTTGTAGTGGGTGATGGTGTCTTGAGTCGCAGAAAGTCGGAGCAGTTAATAGCGCAGGGCAAGAGCATCAAGGGCGCGTGGACTCCGCTGGGAGATAGCGAGAACGAGTTTAATGCTTTGGTGGTCAAAGAGGCCAACGCTGAGTACAACTCGATGAAGGCCATTAGGGGTCCGCAAATAGGGCAAGTGCCGAAAGGTGTTACGCGAGCGTCTATAGCGGCGGATCTACGGGCTCAGTTAAGGCCGATCTTTTTCCATAGAGACAAGACTGCAGAGGATGTCCCTCCTCCTCCTGGCGTTGACACATCAAAGCCACCGCCTAGCGGCAAAGGAGTCACTACTGCGGTGAAGGGCCCTGCCACCAAGGGCAACAATGCCCAGATCCAGAATCTGTTATCTCGCAAACAGGCCATAAAAGCGCAACACGATATCGGAAGGTACGCCGATCCGAAAGACCTGGAAGCAGCAAGAGCGGAATACGACAGAATTATGAAACAACTTGTAGACCTTGGCTGGGCGCCAGGCTGGAAGCCGCAATAGGTGTCAGAACAATACGACTATCAGAGTTTTGAGGACTTCCTGGCGGAGGAAGATGTCCCGACAGAGGACACAGATCAGGAACCACTGAGCTTTGACGACTTCCTTGCGGAAGATGATCCTTCTGCAGAAGAGTCCGCATACGATTATCAGAGCTTTGAGGACTTTCTTGCGTCCGAAGATCCACAGGAAGAGGTCCTGCCGGAAGAGAACATACTGGAGCAAAATCGCGGGAAAAACTTTGTTGATAGGATGTTCGACCCCACCCCCCCCGTAATCAATAACCCAGATGGAAGTATCTCCACTCATATAATGACGGATGCAGAGGTTGATTCTGGCGATGGCTCTGGTCGGGGCAAGTTCATTGTCTACCCCACGGTCATACAGAAGGAGGAAGGCGCTGAACTGATAAAGGTCAGCGCCCAGGAGGCGCAGCAATATGCGCTTGAGACCGGCGAGTTTATAGAATTTGATACGCAGGAAGAGGCCACAGCCTTTTCTACAAATGGCTACAAACAACTAGCCCCGAAAGGAGCTTTTACGGGGGAGCCCTATGACGCACCAGAGCGCGTTTCCTCGATAGATCCGCGACCAAGCTGGGCACAACAACAAGGCTTGTCGGAAGAAGAGATCGAGCCTGCATCGGTTACAGAGCTATCCGAAGACGCGCAGCTCGGCGTAAAAAACAACAACTGGCTGAACATTACTCAGGACGACGATAACGACTGGATCGGCCAGTCAGGGGACGATGGCAAGTTTGTCACTTTCAAAGATCCCGTATACGGTGTCCGAGCGGCTGACCGGCTGATTGAGAATTACCATTCAAAGCGTGGCATAGATACCATCTCGGGGGTCATCTCCCGCTTTGCTCCATCCGAAGAGAATCCGACTGACAGCTACATTGATTTTGTCAGTGCGGCCACGGGCATTCCCCGAGATCAGTCGATAGATCTGGCTGATCCTGAAGTTCGTGGTGAGGTCCTGAAAGCGATGGTCGCCTTTGAGACCCCAGATGCAGCTGAGAACTTCACCCCTGAATTACTGGCAGAAGCCCGCAGCATCGATGAAGAGCCCGCCGGTTTTGGCGACAAGAAGCTGGTAGAGCCTTCTACTCTCACGGACTACGAAAGCCTGCCAGGAATGTCCAAGTACAGGAACGAGGGACGGGCCAGGAACTTCATCAAGCAACTGGATATCGGACTGATCAGGGGGTTTACGGCCATACCCAAGTCCGTAGCTGAAATGGCGACATACGCCTATAACGACATCTTTGATACCAATTACAGTCCAGAAGAGTCTATCTTCTACAAGGGCGGGGCTGCGGTTGATGAGTGGATCAGAGAGCAGTTGCCTACAGTTCAAGAGTTCGACGAGGAGTTCCTGGGCCAGCTTGGGCAGGGTGCTGGATCTATGGGCGCCATTCTTGTTATGCCTGGGACTATCCTGAAGATTATCGCTGGGCAATCGGCTATTGCGCAGGAGTGGGTTGAAGATCTAAAGCGGGAGAAGCCGGAATATACCCTGGACGAGAGGGAAACGGTATTTAAGCTGGGCGTGATGGCGGGCGGAACTGAGGCTGTGCCTATCAGCAAAGCCATAGATCATCTTAACGACTTCACTGGTGGCGCGTTCAGGGAAGCCTTGAAGAAAGCGGTCTTTGGTGGTGTAGAAGAAGCGGTGCAGGAAATAGGGCAGAACATTGCTCAGAACCTGGTTGCTGCTCATGTGGTCAAGTACGATCCAGAAAGAGGCTATTACGAAGGAGCCAAGGAGGCCGGCCAGGTTGGTTTCGTTCTTGGATTCCTGCTTAATACCGTTACTGGCGCTCTGGGTATGCGCAGGGCCAGGGCCAAGAGTGCAGATGATATCTTCGCGGACTCCGATCGGATTCTTAACGCCCCGACAACTGATGATGCCATACGGGAAGCGGACGATCTTATAGGACAGGACATAGCCGATCCGCCCACACCGCTATGGCCTACAGACACACCGCATGACGGACCACCAGGCCCCTCGGTTCCGGTGCTCCCGCCAGCAACGCCTTTATGGCCTGATGGGCCCCCTACCACAGATTTACCTGGTGGTGGCGAAGTAACAGAAACTCCGGAAATTCCTGCAACTGGTAGCGGGACCATTGAGATCGATGGCAAGACCTTTGAATACGAAGACGGGAAAATCATTTACCCCCCCTCAGAGGGGGGTTTACCCCCCACCGATACTCCGCCTGCGCCAATAACCAACATCTTTGATGATATTGACATCGATGATGTGGAGGAAGTGGAACCCGAGACTCACGGAGATAAGGTAATACGGAAGTATCGTGACGCTTATGATGCCTCGGAAACGCCAGAAGACAAGCTGAATGCACTCAATTCGCTGAGAGCTAATGCCGAAACTGCTGGTAATCAAGAGACTGTGGAGTTCGCGCAGCAAGAGATAGATGCCCTAGAATCGGAAGGCTATGACATAAATAGCATCTCTGTAGGACAGGAGTACAACGAGGGGATGCAGGTTCTTGCTGAGTTTGTGGTAGATGAATCTCTTGGCGTTGATGAACAGATCATAACGAAAGTTCGGAAGCCGCAAATAAACAAAGACGGGAAGATGATCCAAGCGGCAGAGATCGTCGTTTCTATTGGGCCCACGCCGGTGGATGAACTGCCTGCCGTTAAGGATGCGGGTAAGCTGGGCGCGGGTTCCAGGGACAGATCGACCGGTGTCGGCAAGAAGATGGGCGACAGTGTGTACATGCACATCAGCTACGCAGAGGATCTGGACGGATTTGAGTACGCCAAGTCCCTGCTGCCGGAAGGATTCAATCCCAACACCATACGGTACAACCCAAAGACCGGCGAGTTTGCGTTCTACGAGACTGAGGAATTTGACACGCACCCCGAGCCTACTGCTGGCCGCATGGTTACGGTATCCACGCAGACTGGTGAGGCGACTGAGCCCAAGGACAATGACCAGATATTCCACCACAAGTGGCAGTGGGTTAAGGACGACTACGAGGGTTTTGATGTTGGTGGGGCTGCACAGCGATCTATCGACTGGCAGACCAAGGCCAATGAGTCAGGGACAAGCAGGAGCAATATCGGCCGGAAGGATGTCTGGCACAAGTTCCTGAGTGATCAGGGGTTAGCGCCCAATGAGCCCGGCTCTATTCTGTATCCAGATACCAAGTTCCCTCTTGGCGAACAAGAAGAACAGAAAGGGCCTGTACGATTACAAAAGCACCGCGATTATCTGACTGATGAGCACGGCAAGGACCCAGTTACAGGAACGCCGACCACCGTTAAGGTTTATCAGGGATCTGGTCGGGAGGAAGCTGGATCTGTTTACACAGAGGGTGACCGGCCTGTTTTTGGTGATGCCTTCTATGGCGCATTGACGGCGCAGAATGCAGAGGAGTTTGGCCCCAACATCCAGGAGCGTGAAGTCACACTGCAGAATCCGCTTGTTATCTCCAGCAACGAGGGCATGAACAACCTCCTGATACAGTCGGGGGTGACGGAAGAGCTCTACGAAATTGAGCAGATGCAGGAAGCCGCGACCAAGATGGAGGAATGGCTCAGAGCGTCCCACCATGATGGAGTGATCATCAACCTTGGCATGAACGACATGGACACTGCTGGCAAGTCCAACAAGCGCCTGCGCGAGTGGTTCAGCACTTCCCAGGTTATAGCGTTTGATGAACCGTCAGGGCCGGCGCCTGGTGGGATGGAGATCACGCATGAGAAATTCCCCACCATAGAGACATTCATCAAGGAGCGGGGCTTTAAGGAGGACGAGCTACCTTTTGCCGGAAGAGGTCCCTATCCAGAAGATCTCCCTATTATGAAGGCTATCCGCGAATGGGAGAAACAGACCGGAGAAGACTACCAGGATTACGGCAAGCCGATGCCTCCAGGAAGTGCTCCGACAGAAACGCCAACAGTAGAAGCGCCTGCGGCAGAGGAGCCTACCGAGGAACTAGATCTGCCCACAGATTACGAGGGGATGCTGGAGTACATAGGCGGACTGACTGACGCCCAGGCGCAACTGATCGCCACAGACCTTATTTTCTTTGATGTCGATTTGGTCACGGCCGAGAACTTTGGCGACCGGATGCTGGCAGAGGACGAGGACGGGTCTGCCGGATTAAAGGACACCCTGTCTGACGCTATAAAGCGCGTTGTTCGTAGTGGCGAAGGTGCAGAAGTGGAGGCTCCAGCGGAAGAGACAGCCGAGCCAGTGCCTCTGACCGCTGACAACCGCGAGGAAGAGTTCGATAAGCTGGGCGCTCTGCAGAGAGGAGAACCTGAGAGCGCCATGACTAAGCTGCAGCATGGGTTTTCAGGGGTGATGTCACCGATTGTTGAGGATGCAGGAGACTTGATTCATCGAATGACCGAAAAGGTCACCGCGAAGACTGGTGGGTATGAGTTTGTTAGGGAGAAAGTAGACCGTCTGTACGACAAGCTGGTCAAGAGAGAGGACCCTGCCACGGATCACATGACGGTTGAAGAGGAGCTGGAACAAAACATCGCCGCTCACGCCAAGCATTACAAGATGGACGAGGGAGAGGCTCGTCGAGACATAGATGAACTGTTTAAGGGATATACAGACGCACACAAAACCTTACCGGTTCGCAACCAAGTGCAGCGGTTGGCCAACGATCTGGCTATCGCTGTTGGCGAGAGGGATTTTGCTACGGCCCGAGAAAGGATCACTTCCCTTAGAGAGATCATTCACCAGGGGCCAGAGGTCTGGACGGCCAAAGCTCACGAGATCGGAGAAGCTCCAGGCCCCACAGAGCAGGCCGAGGAGGCAGAACCGGCGGAGACTGTCGAAGAGCCTACAGAAATCACAGAAGAGCCGGTTGATGTTCGGGAGAGCACCAGGAAGGACTTTTATAGCGGGTATAGGAGGTTTAGTGGTGTCGATGGGGTGGTGCGGGGAGAGCGGAGTGATTTTAGGCACCAGATCCTGGAGTATGCCAGACAGCAAGCTGCAGAGAAATTCAAGAGCAAAGGCCCGCGAGAGGACTATGTTGCCACGTTCCTGACAGGCTACGAAGGCGGGATCGAGCCAGAGAAAGGTGGGGCTGCAAAGGCAGGCTATGCCGCAGGTAAAGAGTATGCCGCGACCCACGAACCTTTTGACAAGGAAGCCACTACCGCACTGGTCAAGAAAGAGTGGGCCATTATGGAGCAGGAGCTTGTTGACGAGGATCTCCTGCCGGACGTATCGCTTGATCTGACAGAATCGCAGTTAGATGCCGGTCGTGTGGAGGGGTTCAATCGAGGCGAGGAATTAAAGACAGAGGAATACAGCCAAGAGTCGACTGCTTATCAGGGAGGCTTTCGCCTTGGGTTCTTTGGCGATAGTTTTCGCATAGACAGTTGGGGCCAGGAGGATCGCCCTGATCTAATCAAGCGCGGATACAGAGAGGGCAGGGCCTGGGCACAGGAGCAACCGGCAGTCCCTGACGTTCAGATATACGAACTGAAAGAAAAGTTCGAGGCGCTGGTCAAAGGAGATCCGCTCAAGGACAGTCGGGTCCTGGGCGCATTGGGGTCCATCCGTTCCTACGATCCTGACGTAACAGAGAAGGAAAAGAAGGCATTCGAGCAGAGAGAAGCGGGGTTTAAGGCCGCCCTGGATGATCCAGCTAAACCTCTGAGAAAAGGATCTGCCACACCACGGGTGGAAGGGTACGCCGCGGCCAAGCACATCATGCGCGATATCGTCCGCGAAGCTGAACTGGCGAAGATGCCAGCCCCCTGGAAGCCAACCCACATGATGGAGGACCTGGGCGACCAGATCCCTGTCCAGGTAGACGAGAAAGAAGGGATTGTAATTGACGAGCAGGGCATCCGATTCCCTCTCGATACTGTCAAAGACGACTTGATGCCGATTCCCGCAGAGGTGCCAGAAGGGCAGAAGTCTCAGGCGGAGTTGCTGGCCCCTTGGAATGACAAGTTGGCGGAGCTTGATAAGGACATTTCCCATTTTCCTCTGCTACCAACGGTCGCCATGGATGAGCTGGAAAAGACTGGCGGCATCGATGTCAGTAATTGGGATATGTCCAACCTTGTCACTTTGGCTGAGAATTTCTTTGGCGTTGCCAACATAACTGGCAGGAACTCCAAGAAAGAAATAGGTGATGCCATTATCTCCACGATCAAGACTGGAGAATCGTTCCAGTTTGAGGCGGAGACAGAGAGCCAGAGAACCTTGCGAGAAGGAGACACTCGGGAATATCCGGAAGCGACCGAAGAGGCAGAAGGGTTCGTCCCGATAGAAGAAGACGACCTGGCCCAGTTTGCCCAGGATATGTACTACATCTCGCCAGAAACGCCTCCCGACTTCATGGGACTGGAGTTGTATACCGAGGCCGAGTATCGAGAGATGGTTGCCGAGATGGGCAAGCAACTGGTCTACAAAGGCGGGATCACCTTAATCCCGTCCGATGAGATAGGGGTTTCTTTTGGCGGCAGAACCAAGTCGATCAACCCTGACTGGTTTCAGGATGTAGAGGAACGGCTCAAAGAGATCAAGGTCCAGCGCGACGGCAAGAAGGTTAGCGGTACTGCGGCATGGCAGATCCTCGCCAGAGAGTACGGCGAAGGTAAGACTAAGTTTGGCGAGGCCCAGGCTGAAATAATCCAGTACATGAGAGAGGTGATTAACTCCGCAGTTACTGAGGAGTGGGAGCGATACCCGTACCGCACAGATGATTACAAGGGCATCACTTACGGGATGGATGACAAACAGCTTGCGGAGTTCGAGCGAACACTAAGGGTATTCCCAAGAGGAGCGAGAGATGACGATTACCAGAGACCAATTCCAGGAGAGGGTGAAGCAAGGGCAGGAGCGGAAGGCGGAACTGCTGCTGGACCAGAGGAAGCAACGGGTCCGCCGGAATCAGGCGGCGGTCAGGCTGAAGAGGGCGCAGCAGATACAGAAGAGGTAACCGACAACACGATCTTCACGGACGAGATGAGGAAGTGGGCGGACGATGTTATAGACAGCTATTTCCGCAGCACGACGATGGGTAGCACCAGGATCGATCCGGAGGTGATGGCGGCAACAGTCGTCCAGGCCGGTCACTTTATCGAGAGTGGATTCAGGTCCTTTATCCAGTATGCTCGGAAGATGGTGCAGAAGTTTGGCGCCGGTATCAAACCGTACCTGCAGATCGCTTACGAGGAGGCCCGCGGGAAGGTAGCCGCGGAAGATGCGGCGGAGATGGAGACACCGGAACAGGTCCAGACCCTGACCGAGAAGTATTTTCCAGAGGCAGCAGCAGCTACTGTTGGGGAATCGGTCGAAACGCCTGCAGGGGTGGACCCGAACCTGGAGGGGATTGACCTGGCGAACACCATGATCTCCTGGGAGACAACGATAGAGGACAACGGCAAAGCGGTGGAGTTTCCGTCTGTGCCGGCCGAGATAGTGATGCGTCACCAGGACAAAACGATTAACATGGTCAAGATGTTGCTTGAGTGTATCCGAAAATGAGCATAACCAGAGATGAATTATCAGAGATGCAGCGAGGTGGCGCTCAAGTACGACAGAAACGCCGCGAGATGCCCGTTTCTGAGCCCGTAGAGGCTCCTGCTGCCGCTCCCGAGATTGACTTGACCGAGTTTAAGGCGGAAGTTACCGAGGCCATACGGGGCATAGAAGCAGCAGTACGGGCTGCGCCCAAGGTGAAGAGCGTATTTGTGGATAACATAGGAACGGTCGCTGACCAGCCGCTTAAAACCGGAGCCGGAACAATACAGCGACTGGCGATCAGCGACGTAAAGAACAATTCAGTCCTTACTTTGTACGACAGTCTTACCGCCAGCGGTTCGATCATATATTCAACGGGTACTATGGGTGCAAACTCACAGCCGTTCAGTGTTGATTTAACGGGCGTGGCGTTCTTTACCGGACTGACACTAGCGATCACTGGTGCGAACTGTAAAGCAACGATAGTGTATGAATAATGGCCCTGGAAGATCGTAAATTGGATGATCAGGACTTACTCGAGATAATGCTACTACTATCAGGAATACTGTAATGGGGAATTTGCGGGGCTGTATTGCCAATATGCGCCAGCAGAAGCTCCTCAATGAGTCTGACATTCAGGCTATTGAGGCGCGTCGTCCCCAGTTTACGAGTGACGAGGCTGCCGTACTGGACTACCTGGAGGAGTTGCAGATAGTTCGCCATAGCGTGGTCAATGACATTCGTGAACAGGCTGGACTGGAGCCAGTCCCTTACGAGCACATACCCCCTGATGAGCCCCCTGTCGATGATGATAAGCCCCTGACCATCCCAGAGATGGCGGATCTGATCGAGACACCGGAAGATATACCCAAGGACAACAAGGCCCTCAAGGCTTTTATCGCTACCGAGTTGCAGGTAGACGTGTCCGAAGTCACCCAGCCTCAGATGAAAGAAGCGCAGGAAATGCTGGAAGAGGTCCTGGTCCGGCTGGCAAGGCAGATCGTTGCTGATGCCAGACGATCAGGGGATCGAGTTGGTGGCAACCCAGAGGTGGAAGCCTTTAACGAACTGCTTAACCTGTATGACTCCCAGCCCTCTCTGAACATCAGATCCTCTGACAGCATGGCGGACCAGGCGTATTCCACACCCGCGCCTCTGGCCTTCCTGGCCGCCAGATCTGCTGGTGTCGGGAACCAGACCAAGGTCTATGAGCCCACTGCCGGTAATGGGATGCTGTTGATTACAACCTCTCCCGAGAATGTCATTGCCAATGAGTGGGCCAGTTCCAGGGCTGCGGTGCTGATAAAGCAGGGATTTGAGGTAACACAGGTCAACGCTACTGGCGCCCTACCCAAAGCCTCTGGGATGGATGCCGTCTTGGCTAACCCTCCTTTCGGATCTCTGGACAAGCCCACCAAGGTTGATGGCTACACTATCAAGAAGATAGACCACCTGATTGCCGCGAATGCCTTATCAACACTGAAGGATAGTGGTCGTGCAACCCTGATCCTTGGGGCGGGCCTCAAGGCTGGTGAAATCAACAACACAGATATGATTTTCTTCAACTGGTTGTACTCGCACTACAACGTGGTTGATCATTTTGAAGTAGACGGAAAGCTGTATGCCGGTCAGGGCACGTCATGGCCTGTCCGGATGGTACGAATCAATGGCAGGCGGAAAGTAGTATCAAGTCCTGGGAAGGTCGAGGCAGATAAAGTCTCACCCGTTTCCGTGGACAGACTGGATAACTGGAGAGATATCTATGAACGAATCGACAGCACTTTGGAAGCCAGCGTCGGTGACAGGATCGGAGCAGAGGACGGCGCTGATGGTCCGAGGTCACCCGACGGAGGCGACCTACCTGGACCTGCTGGAGGGGAAACTACATCAGATGGCCCTGTCGTCGGAGGACCTGGAGCACCTGGTGGTTCAGTTTCCGGCCCTGGAGGGAGTCCTCCAGGAGAACGTGGCGGCAGCACTGGTGGAGTCGGGGGAGATACAGGCGATGGCGAATCAGATCGACTGGGAGGCGGAGCCGGAGGAGGCGGAGCCGGAGCAGGAGGGGTGGGCGCGGAGCTACCAAGACCAGGACCTCGAACAGGTGATCTCGGCAGCGACGGCCAGAAGAGTCTAGCAAGGCAGGGCAGGGACCTTAGCGGCCTGCAGGTCCCTTATGTCGCGCAGAGTAATGCGGCCAATGAGGACATTTTTGCGCCATCCACACTAGCTGGAGCCATGGACCAGGCCCTGATCGAGCTGGATCAGAAGGTTAATGGCATCGATGACTATGTGGCAGAGCAGTTGGGCTATGCGTCTGTAGAGGCCATGCATAAAGGCAGTGGCACCTGGAAAGGCGGACTGATGGGATTGCAGGTGGACGGTATTGCTACCGCTATCTACCAGATGCAGAGGCCAGAGCGTCGGGCTGCAATTATTGCGGACGATACCGGTGTTGGCAAAGGCCGCCAGGTTGCGGGTCTTCTGCGCTGGGCGAAGCTGCAGGGGAAGATCCCTGTATTCATCACGGCCAAACCCAAGCTGTTTGAGGACATTGCCGAAGACTTTGAGGACATAGGCACCCCGAGCATTGCACCGTTTATGATGAACGATGGCCGGACCATCCTTGGGAGCCATGGCACTACCGGCACCGTGCGTGATGAGATGTTGGAGAATCTCAGGAGCGGCCGACTGCCTGATGACAGGGACATGGTGTTCCTGACATACAGCCAGATCCAGCGAGAGAACAGGCAGCGCGAAGCCCTTAGAGGCATAGCATCTAACTCCATCATCGTGCTTGACGAGTCACACCTGGCGGCGGGCGAATCTGCCACAGCAGACTTTATGATCAACCTGCTTGAGGATGCTCACGGCGTTGCTTACTTCTCGGCCACCTTTGCCAAGACCGCGAAGAGCATGGCGATCTACCACAGGACGGACCTGATCGATGCGGTTGAGTCCATGCAGGAACTCATTGACTCACTGGCTGCCGGTGGCAATCCGGTGCTGGAGGCGTATGCCGCCAAACTGGCAGAGTCTGGGCAGTTGGTGCGCAGAGAGCGGGACTATGATGGCATTGTCATCACGCCCGAGATCATCAAGGAAGGAAGAGAGGAGCAGGTAGAGCTTGCTGACAATGTGACAGAAGGGCTGCGGGGCCTTGTTGATGCGGACCATGCGTTCCGTGAGGTCGTCCGACTGCTTGCCGCGCACCTGAAGCAGGAAGGCAGGGCGGCGAAGGCAGCCGGCAGTGATGCGTCGAGAACTGTCTACCACCACCCATTCGGGGCGATCGTTCACAACAACATCAAGCAGATGCTGTTTGCCCTCAAGGCGAAGTCGACAGCGGACAGGGTGTTGAAGAGTATAAAGGCTGAAGAGAAACCTTGGGTTGCGTTTGAGACAACGATGGGGTCCTTCCTGGACAGGCACATTGCTGAACAGGAGTTGCTTGTTGGCGAGGAGGTGGACCTTACATACACAGATATCCTGCTCAAGGCGCTGGAGCGCACCAGAAGACTGAAATACACCGATGAAAAAGGTTTCGATACCTTTGAGATCTTTCCGCTGGATGAGTTGCCGCGCCACGTCTTTGACATCTATGTCCGCACCCAGGAGTTGATAGAGAGCATCGACTTTGGCGACCTTCCGGTATCTCCACTGGACTACATTCGCAAGCGGATCACCGATGCCGGATACACCGTCAAGGAGATTACCGGCCGGAAGAAGATGATCGATTACACCGCCGGCACTCTGGAGCACGTCCCTGCTGAAGAGAGGAACGACCAGGGATTGACGGTGCGTGAGTTCAATAATGGGGTGATCGATGTTGTCCTGGCAAATGCTGCTGGGGCTGCGGGGTTAAGCGCACACGCCTCTCCCGCCGTTGGTTCTGATACCAGGTCCAGGCGGATGATAGTCTCGCAACCTGCGGCCGATATAGCCACTGCCATACAGATGTTTGGCAGGATTAACAGGACGGGACAGATCAGAAAGCCCATCTACTCCCTGCTTGCGCTAGATCTGCCTGCAGAGAAGCGTCCTCTATCGGTGATGCTGCGCAAGCTGAAAGCCATGAAGGCCAGCACCACGGCCGACGAAGACTCGATGGTGACGATCGAATCTCCGGATATGTTCAACAAGTACGGCGACCAGGTATTCATGCAGTATGCGATCGATAACTCTGGCATATTCTCCCGTCTTGAGATGAAGATGCCTGTGGTGAATAGAGATGAAAAAGGAGAGCTAATTGTAGATCCAGGCTTTGCGCTCTCGGTCACCGGCAAACTGTCGCTCCTCACATCGGCAGAGCAGGTAGAGTTTTACGACCAGGTGGAGGCGGCCTACCTTAACGAGATCGCTTACCGCGACGAGTCGGGGACCAACGAACTTGTCTCGCATGACGTGGACTTCCAGGCAATCTCCAAAAACAACATTGTCATCGCCCCAGGCAGGGCGCTTGTGGGAATGGGTGGTCCGGCTGTGCTACAGACCCTGGATGTTAAAAGGCAGGGCAAGCCGCCAACATTCAGAGAGGTCCTGATCGAGGGCAAAAAGAGCTTCAAGGAGCATGGCGTTGCCAACTCCGCTGAGATGGTAGAGAAGGTCAAGGCTCGGGTTGGAGAGGGGGACGAGGCTCACCTGGAAGGATTGATCTCCATACTCAAAGCGGTTGAGGGGATGGACAAACCCTACCGTCGAGCCCAGAACATGATCGTTGAGTTCAAAAATTCAAGAGCTGTCTACCAGAAGAAGATGGACATCTTTGCTCCAGGGACAGGACACAGGATCAACTTCCTGGGTGACTGGATGATCGGGATCGTGGTTGACCACTCAACGACAGGGGCCAAGAAGGGCAATCCATACGCCCCAAGCAAGCACGTTGTAACCATGATGGTGAACACCGGCCTGAACAATGGCAAGGTCCGGATTCCTCTGAGCAAACTCATGGCCGCAGGGATGGTGGGGGAGAACATAGCGCCCGCAGATCTCAACAAGGTCTTTACAGAAGAGACAAACAACGCGGCCAGGATAGACAGGCTGGTGGTGACCGGCAACTTACTGGCCGGATTTGCTGCCACATCCAGGTTCCAGGGCAAGGTGATCAACTTCACCTGGGACAATGGCACACTGGAGCATGGCATCCTGTTACCGCAGGTAGCCAAGATCGGGGACCTTCGACCGCACACCACGCCAATGCGGGACGCGGAACAGATATGGATGTTCCTGACAGAAAACTATTCAGATACCGTGCTACGCGGGCTGGGTGTAGGCAACATAGAGGACGGCGTAAAGCTGACCGGTGTGCAGAGGGGAGCGGCATCTGGCATACAGATAAGCGTACCCAAGTCAACCAGCAGGGGTGGCGTCTACCACCTGCAGGACTCGGTGCTGGTGGGCATTACTGGTCCTTTCTTCTCTGTAGCGGACTCAATGCGTGCAACAGTCATGGGCAAAGAGGATGGTGTTCGCGCAATAGAGGAGGTGATGGAGCGCACCACCATCGAGATGAGCAACCGGTTGAAGAACCTGCGCTATGCCCCAGAGGTAGCGGAGGTCCGAGAAGAGGACGGTACGCCCAAGGGCTCGACAGACTTTTCTGCAGGAGAGAACGCCAATCCGGATACCGACAGGATCTGGAGAGTGTTCCCGCAGGAGTTCACGTCGAAAGATACCAGCGTCAACAGCGTCAAGATGGCCGCCCCGTTCAAGTTGATTGACTGGAAGTCTGGCACGATAAATGCCGATATCGGAGGGGGTCCACACGATAATGCCGTTGAATACCTGAAAGGGTTGGGTATTGATAACGTCATATTCGATCCGTACAACAGAAAGCGACAGCACAACCTTGAAGCTGTGGATAAGATCAGGGACGGTGGGGCAGACACAGCCACTGTCAACAACGTCTTGAATGTCATTAAGGAGCGGAGGGTTCAGAGCCATGTGATCGAGCAGGCAGCCAACGCGATCAAGGCATCCGGTACAGCGTACTTTCACATCTACGAGGGTGATGGATCCGGTAATCCCAAGGCATCGACCAAGGGATGGCAGGAGAACAGGAAGCGTGACGACTACATTGCGGACATTGAAGAGCATTTCGGCAGGGTCACCACATCCAAGGGGATGATCGTTGCGCAGATCCCGCTGGACAAGGAAAGGCCACCCGTACCGCGAAGGGACGTAGATGCGTCACCTGTGGACGCGGCCAGAGTCACTAACTTCGCGCACCAGGGCGCTATCAGGGACAGGGATCCGGCAACCACGGAGATTGACGAGTCTATTACCGAGGTGGTTAATCCCTGGCAACTGGTCCGGCGTCTGGAAGACCATTTCGGGGTGAAGATCCGGCAGGGCCGGCTACAGGCCAAGAATGCCGCAGGCACTCACGATCGATCGACCGGTGCGCTCCGTATGCAAAAGCTAGGAGCCATAAAGACTGCCGTACATGAGGTGGCGCACCACATGGAGGAGGTTATGGGTCCGGACATGGTTGCCCTGACCCAGCGATTCGAGAAAGAGGTCGCCGCCATGTCCTACGACACAACCCTGGAAGGAGAGCGGTTGCTGCGAGAGGGATTTGCCGAGTTCGTCAAGTTCTTCACGTTGAAGCGGGGTTATGCGGAACTCAATGCGCCAGGGTTTTACAAGGCATTCGTTGATTACATGCTGATCAATTACGAGGAAGACCTGGGAATGCTGTATCGCCTTGGCGACTGGTATAACGATTACCGTCGAGCGCCGACAGACCTGGTGGCCTTATCCTATGTGGTGACAACTGACAAAGGCCCTCTCTATAAGCGACTCTGGCAGGGGGCCAAGGGTGGTGTTGTCCCTGTAAGTGAGATGATAGGCGGCTGGGCCAGGGAAGCCTATAGCGGCGTATTCATGGAGCAAAACCCAATACGAGTGGCGGTTAATCAACTGATTAAGGTCTACGAAAAGAACCACCCTGGAGAGCGGCTGGATCTGATGAAAGCGGGTGATGCCGCGGTCCTGATGACGCTATCGATCGACGCTTATGGAGCTGCGCAGAACCAGATACTTAAAGGGGTTATCCGTCACCCCAATGGCCGGTTCGCAGAGGGCGAGGAGTTTACCGGACTGCCGGAAGGGCATTCCTTTACCGATGCTGTTCGCCATGCAACGACCAAGCAGGTTTCTGACCTTGGTCAGGGGACCTACAGCATCATGGATACGGAAGTGCTCACCTATTTTGACACTTACCTTATCTCCAGAAGGGCGACCCACGAATGGGATCGTTACGAGTTCAATCTAATTCCGTTTGAGCCGACAGAGATGAATCAGGCGGATCACGATAGACACATTGCCGATATGGAAGAGAAATATCCGCAGTTTGCCGAGGCGGCCGAAATGCTCTATGAGTTCCAGGGCAATATGTGGCTCAAGATGTTTGAGTCTGGACTAATAACAGAACACCAATACCAGTCCGGCCTTATCTTACACCCTGATTATGTCCCGCTAATGCGCGACAGGTCAGACCTGACGTTGCTCAGTAACGAGTTGGGCGCCGGTTACAATGCGAAGAAAGGGGTGATTGAGAAATTCCTGGGTTCTGATCGACGGATTATAAGTCCGCTAGAATCCATAATGATGAACGTCTTTCAGGCACAAAAGCTGATAATGAAGAATGACGCCAAGGTTGCTTTGGCGGAACTTGCAGAGTTCGTTGGTCATGGGTCTGCTAAGTGGATGGAGCGCATTCCTGACTACCAGATAAAGATGACCAGGCTGCAGATCAGTGAGATTACTGCTGCGCTCAGATCGCAGACAGACTGGGCTGGATTGAGCGAGAGGGAACTGTCTGTCTTCCAAACTGTGCTTGAAGGGTTGGACGATCTGGACGATGCCATTGGCGACCAGCACCTGCGTTTCTACAGAGCGGGGGAAATAAGCACTAACAGAGAGCCTATTGTATTCCTGTGGCGCAACGGCGTCAGGGAAGCGTGGCGCCTGGGTGACGACAAGACAACCTCAGATCCATCCAGGTCTGACAGGGCCTTTGCTGTTGAGTTGTACGAGGCGTTGACGGGATTCAATCAGACCAAAGTGACTGGCGCATGGAAACTGCTTCGCGCCTATGCGGTTGCGCAAAGGTTCGCACTCACATCTCACCCGACATTCCAGGTTGTCAATATGATAAGAGGTGACCTGGCCGCCTGGGTGCTCAACCCATACTATATTCCTGGGGTCGATTTTGTTAGGGGCTTGTCATCCACTATCTTTTATGACGAGAAGAAGCAGAGGTATCTGGGCGCAGGCGGTAGCATGGGGGGGATCAACGTCGCCAACATGAGTGACCAGAGAGCTATCAAGGACATCCAGTCAGCAGGACGTAAAGGTTTGGATATCCGCAGGGTGACTCTAAAGGAGTTCATGGCACTGACAGAGTTCTCAGAGTCCGCTATGCGCATGGGCATTTTCGGGAAGATGTGGACCCACGCCAAGGAGGACGGCCTGACCAACTGGGAGGCGTTGGTAGAGGCTACCTATGAGGCCAGGAACATTATCGACTACGGGGTACATGGTAAATGGATGGTCACCGCGCAGAGCATCATCCCTTTCCTTGGGGCTGCACTGCGAGGAGCGGATCGATACTTCCGATCAGCGGGGGCCGGTGGAACTCTGTATCTGAGAGATGCTTATGCAACCCTGACTGGGACAGAGATCCCTGGTGATACGCGCAAGGAAAAGATGGACCGACATACGGCGCGGCACATGCTTTGGACATCCGCTCTCCTGGCCGTAGTAAGTGCAATTATCGTCAGGCTGTATGACGACGATGACGAATATGACGGCCTGTCGGATTATCTAAAATACACTCACTGGAATGTCAAGCTGCCTGATGGCAAGTGGTTCTCTACACCAAAACCTTTCCAGGAAGCGATACTCGCTAATATCGTTGAAAGGTCTATAGAGGCAGCAGCACATGACGATCCGAAGGCATGGGACAGAATGTGGAAGGGGATCTTCCTCACCCTGTTCCCTCCGTATGCTCCACCAGCCCTCTTGGCTCCCTTGGAACACGCCCTCAACAAGTCCATATACAGTGGGATGCCTATCATTCCTACCAATAAGCTGGGGGTTGCGGCGGAGGAACAGTTCCAGCCATGGACAAGCACTATAGCCAGGAAGATGTCCAAAGCTATGCCTGAGAAATATCGTATGGCGCCGGCCATCATCGATCATTACCTCCTCAGCATATTGGGACAATGGGGAAGAGATCTTATTTCATTGACCAATGAGGTGGATTCGAAATCGCCAACACTCGGATTTGAGGAGAAGTTCTTTACCAGAAGATTCTTCCGCAAGTGGACCAGAGGTAACGTGTACTCGCAGGACTTCTACGAATTGCTTGCCAGCGGCCGCGGCAACCTGGACGTCAAGTTGAAGACCTTTAATATCTACGTTGACAAGAAGGACGATACCGAGGCTATAGAGTACCTGCGCAAGATGGATGACACCCAGGCCGGTTATGTTGTAGCGAGTTATCTCGGCAGTCGCGGTCTTGGTGAGTTTACTCAACTCAACTCATTCAAGGCGAAGAAGCGCAAGCTGGTTGCTTACCGGCCGCTCCCCGACCATCCCATACATCGGGTAGAGAAGCTGACAGTTGTTCTGCGGGACGCCCGAGACATTGCCAGGGAGGCAGAGTCGCTGTCGCCGGACCAGAAGAGGTCGCTGGATGATCTTATTGCCGAGCGGGTTGCCTATGAGCAGCTAAATACCATGAGTCTTATCGGGCTTAAAGGTTATCACCTGCGCAAAGAGGTGGATCTGTCGGACAACAGGGCCAAGATGGAGGCCATCTCCCCAGCCACTGTCCGCGCCATAGACCGATTAGAGGAGGCCAGGAACGTCCGGTCCTGGGTAGAGGTCAAGGGTCTGTGGCCGGACCTGCAGAGGGATCTGCTGGAGAAGCGCGATGCTATTCTTAGCGGTGAAGATGGACTGGCCCAGGAGGAGGGGAACCTGATAGACACCGAGATTCTGAACGAGGGGATCGATCCTGCGGCCTACAACGTCAATTAGACTCGGCCCACTCCTCAAGGTACTCCAGACTGGACAGCTTGAACTTTTGCGGTATGAAATGGTTGGCGATCGCATTGAGGTACTTGGTCATGGTCTCCGATTTCATGCGGGACGTAACTGGTAACTCGATAG
>Ga0209756_1001912_pt1 | contig 18548 bp, 12 predicted proteins | sample ETNvirenome_6_85_FD_184071 | JGI IMG/M metagenome (GOLD analysis project Ga0209756, IMG submission 184071) | Marine viral communities from the Pacific Ocean - ETNP_6_85 (SPAdes) (version 3) | ecosystem: Environmental > Aquatic > Marine > Oceanic | place: Pacific Ocean | collected 2013-06-19
TTAACTTGAGACCTATGGGATCAAAGACACCAGCCGATTTGATAGTAGATGGGAATATACAGGGAACTAAAGATTTAACTTTAGGTCAAAATTTAAAAATTGAAAAAGATGGTGAAATTGGTGGAAGATTAATTGTTAATCAGAATGAAATTGTTAGAGGTAATGTTACTGTTGATAAAAATCAACGAGTTAAAGAAACTTTACTTGTTGATAAAAAATTAACGGTAGGTAAAACTGCTGATGTAAGAGGAAATCTTATAGCCAGAAAAACTTCTAATACAATGGGAGTTCATAATGTAGGACTTGGATTAAATGTAATGGGATTAACAATATTAGGTGGTGGTGTAATAATAGCACCAATACCCATCCCACCTATACCAGGATTACCAAGACCGGCAAAAAGAGTAGCCGATTTTCGTGTTAAAGGTGGAGATATTATAGGTGAACAAGATTTATTAATTGAAGAAAATTCGAAAGTTGAAGGTAATTCGATAGTTGAAGGAAATTTGGAAGTTCAAGATGAAACTGTATTACGAGGTCGAGTATCGGTAGAAGAAGATTTAGAAGTAGAGGGAGATTTTAAAGTTGAAGGTAATTTTAACCCACATTACGATAGTGGGTGGATTCCATTAGGTAGTGTGGAACGCACTGAGGTTCCCGTTGGAGATACTCCAAGAATAAGGACATTATCACACGGGTTAAGTTTAAGTGGAAATCCACCAAAGTTAATTTCGGTGTGGAACAAGGATACTTATGGTGATCACGAAGGACACGGAGCAACTAATATGATATACCCGGCTAGAAGATTTATATCATATGACGGATATTGGACTGGATGGGATTGGGCTATTAATGATGAAAATATTATACTTCAGGCTTATCATTCTTATTATATGTTTCGAACTTGGCACGATGGTACAGCAGGATCGAGTGGATCTACTGGATCTGGTAATAATAGTGAAGGATGGCATCGGTATTGGAATAAGATGGATGTAAGAGTTCAAATATGGAATTAAAGGAGAAATAAAATGGCAAGTACAAGAGAAAAAGATTTAAATCCAGATATTTTTATTGGATTGAAACTTCCTTTAACTTGGGAAGAGGATGGATTTTTTACTCAAACAAAAACTACTCTTAAACAGGCTGGATATAATATTTCTAATTTATTAAGAACTATACCAGGTGAAAGATTAGGACAGCCACTTTATGGTTCACGATTATATCATATACTTTTTGAACCAATGGCAGAAGATATTAACGAAAAAATAGAGACAGAGATTAAAACAGCTATGGGAATTTGGCTACCATATATTCTTGTCAATGATATAAGTATAACTTATCCAGAAGGTAATCCAAATCACATTAATGTATCTATTAGATTTGCATTGGAATTCGATCCTACAACAATAGACCAAGTTCAAATTGATTTTGATACATTACATGGGGATCCACCAAATACAACAGGAAACGAAGATAAAGAGGGACCAAGATAATGGCACAAACAGGAATTAGTAAAGAGGTAAAATATTTAAATAAAGACTTTTCTTCTTTTAGAAATGGTTTAATAGAATTTGCAAAAACATATTTTCCAAATACATATAATGATTTCAATGAATCAGACCCAGGTATGATGTTTATAGAAATGGCATCATATGTAGGTGATGTATTGTCATTTTATATTGACGAACAATTTAAAGAAAGTATGTTAGCGTTTGCGGAAGAAAAGAAAACTATATATCAAATTGCACAAGGGTATGGGTACAAACCAAAACAATCTTCAGCCGCATCTGCACTTTTGGATGTATTTCAAACTGTACCATCAGATCCAGATAATGTTGTAGATGGAAAACGACAACCAAATGAAAATTATTGTCTTACACTTCCAGCCGGAATGGAAGTATCATCTACGAATGGAACTATATTTAGGACAATGGATGATGTAATATTTAGAGAGTCAGGTTCGTTAAGTCCAAGAGGAGAGGATATTTTTGAAGTAGACGATGACAGTAATATTACAAAGTGGTTATTGAAGAAACAAGTAAAAGCAGTTAGTGGAACAATTGTAACTGAATATATAACATTTGGAGCAGCAGAAAAATATAAAAGAATAGTATTAGCAAATAGTCCTGTATTAGAAATACTTTCAATAACAGACAGTGATAATAATAAATGGTATGAAGTTCCATTTTTGGCACAAGACACGGTTTATGCAGATATGGAAAATACATCTTTAAATTCTCCAGATATGGTAGAAGGTAGAAATTTTGCACCATTTATTTTAAAATTATTAAAGACACCAAGACGATTTAAAACTTATATTAGAGAAGATGGTAAAACTGAAATGAGATTTGGTTCAGGAATTTCATCAAATTCAGATGAAGATATTATTCCGAATCCATCAAATGTTGGTTCTAGTTTACCTGGCACACCGAGTTTTCTTGATACATCATTTGATCCAGCAAATTTTCTTAATACAGAAACTTATGGTCAATGTCCAACTAATACAACACTTACAATAAAATATTCTCATGGTGGGAGTATTGGTGATAATGTAGGTGCAAATACAATTAATTTCATTACTAATCAGAGTCCAGAATTTGATAGTTCACTTAGTTTAAGTACTAATATAAAGAATCAAACAAGAAATTCTACAGCAGCAACAAATCCAAATCCAGCAACTGGAGGTGGCGGAGCAGAACCACTTGAAAGAGTTAGAGATAATGCGTTAGCACATTTTCAGGCACAGAGTAGAGCAGTAACAAAGGATGATTATATAACTCGTATTTATTCATTACCACCTAAATATGGTAATATATCAAAAATTTATATTATACAAGATGAACAAGTAGCGGCCGCTGGACAAAATGAAGCTGATCCTACATTTCAACCTAATCCATTAGCATTAAATATTTACTCACTCGGATATAATAATAGTAAAAAGTTAGTTAGATTAAATAATGCAGTAAAAGAAAATGTAAAAACATATTTAAGTCAATATAGATTAATGACAGATGCAGTTCAAATTAAAGATGCGTGGATATGTAACATTGGAATTGACTTTGCAATTTTTACTAAAAAGGGATTTAATGCAAATGAGGTATTATTAAATTGTGTTACTCGGGTAAAAAGATATTTTAATATAGATAAGTGGCAAATAAATCAACCTATTGTTTTAGCAGATATAGTGAGTGAAGTAGTAGATGTTGAGGGAGTTGCTACCATAGTAAAACCACAAGAGGGTAGAGATGAATTAATTAGGGTTACAAACAAGTGGGGAAGTGTATATTCCAATAACATATACGATATACAAGCATCAACATTTAATGGAGTGGTGTACCCGTCTACAGATCCATCAATATTTGAAATTAAATTACCAGATACGGATATTCGTGGTAGGGTATTAGGAGATATATAATGCATTATTTTGAATACGCAACAAAGGATACAACATTATATGAAGCAAGTGGGAGTATGAATACTGGACTTGATGAAATTCTTGAAATAAGAAAAGATATGAATGCTGATGGCTCAGTAATAAAAGTTTCTCGTGCTTTAATTCAATTTGATTTAACTTATATTTCTAAATCGGTAGCAACTGGTTTAATAACATCTTCATCAATCTGGCCAAAATATTATTTAAATTTATATGATGCAAATTCTGATAGTTTAAATGTAACACAAAGTTTATATGCATATCCAGTTAGTCAATCGTGGGTAAATGGATCAGGAAAAGTAGGTTCTAATCCTATTATAGAAGATGGGGCCAGTTGGAAATGGAAAGATAATGGTACTTTAAGATCCCAATGGCATGCTAGAGCAGATACAACAGCAGTTTCAGAATCAGGTGGTTCTTGGTATAGTGGTAGTACTTATGAAGCATCTCAATCATTTACATATGAACCTGCAGATTTGAGAATGGATGTAACTCATATTGTTAATAAGTGGTTGGGAAAAAATGTTCCAAATGAAGGATTTATGATAAAGAGAAGTGGTAGTATTGGAAATACTAATTCAAATCTTGATGAGGGAAATACTACACAATATGGTAATTTTAAATTTTTTGGTAGAGAAACACATACTATTTATCAACCCAAATTAGAAGTAGTTTGGGATGATTCAAAGTGGACAACTGGTTCTTTATCAGCACTTTCTAATACTGCCATAGAAGATATGGTTTTATATATGAGAGGATTACGACCAAAATACAAAGAAAATTCAAAAATAAAATTTAGAGTAGTTGGTAGAGAAAGGTATCCTGAAAAGACATATTCAACGAGTGGATATAGTACAGGATATACAACGGCAAAAACTTTACCAAGTGGTAGTACATATTATCAGATTAAAGATGCATATACTGAAGAAGTTATTGTACCTTTTGGAAGTGGTTCAAAAGTAAGTTGTGATTCTACAGGAAATTATTTTAATTTGTGGATGAACGGATTACAGTCAGAAAGATTTTATAGAATAGAATATAAGATTGTTAGTGGTAGTGGAACTGCCGATGAAACTATACAATTTTTCGATGAGAAACATTCATTCAAAGTAGTGAGATAAAAAATGCCATATACAAAAGAGGAATTAGTAAATCATCAATATTATCAAGAAATTAAAAGAGAAGATGAAGTTGCATATTTACAAAGAATTCAAAATAGAGTTCAATCAAGAGATATAGAAGAAACTACTTTACGGGACCCAAATTCTAAAAATATTCTTTTATTTGAAAGAATAATTCCAGGACAAGGTTCAGATGGAACAAGTTATATCGTAGGAGATTTACATACTATTGAATATGAAGATGGATACTTTGATTATGAAGAAGGTGGAGAACTTAATGCCATAATAGATAGAGAATTTACGGAATTCTAATGCCTAAAAAACAATTAACAGTAGATACAAGAACTGGGAAATTATCCAGATTAAATGAAGAACATTTACCATTTATACAATTAAATGAGTTAAATGAAGGTGATCCAGTTGCCCCGTTTGGTTCTCTTACGGTAGATATAATTGAATATTGTTTGTACGATTTAAATGATAATTATGTAGCATCTGCCCAACTTCGTTATCCATTACCAGAAAATTTAGATATAGGTGCTCATGTTAGAGACCTTGGTTATGAACGTGGAACTTATAAAATAGTATATAATTTTTTACGAGAAATAGGTGGTTCTGATAAATTTGTTGTAGTTAAAAAGAATGGTAGGAGCATATGGGACGGTGAATACTTTTTTGATACCGGTGGAGAAATATATGCAGGTACAATAGATAGTCCTGAAATAGACCCCACCACTGAAGAAAAAATAGAACTCACAATAGAGGATGATAAATATTGGATCCAAGATATATCCGCAGATAGAACTGAGATAAGATTACGACCAAACCCAGCAATAAATGATACAGATACTAATGAAAGATTTAGATTATTAGGATATACTTGTTTATGTCAGGCTGATATTAATGGTGAATCACCTTTAACTTTTGATGATAGTGGAAAACAAGTTACAGTAAATTGGGTTCTTAATGAAGGGCAAGAAATATCATTAAATGAATTAATGAAAGGTGGAACTCTGATTATTAGAGATGCCTTTATTATAGATTATACTGAAACTCCAGAAACCATATCAACATATATTCCTACAGTAGAAACTGCTACGACAATAGCATCTAATAATTTAGTAATTAATGGTCATTTTAATTCTGGAGAAGGAGTTTTACAGGAAAATGATAGTTCGCCATCGTATGAGGTTCTTGAATTTTCCAATCCTGGTCATAGTAAGTGGTGTTTAAGAACTTCTCCAAATACAACGGGTGGTGGAACTAAAGATGTTAAATATCAAATGGATTTTGAAGTTATTCCTGGTGAAACTTATGTATTAAGTTGTTGGGTACATCACGATGTTAATTGGGATGGTAGAACGGATGCACATTTTCAATCACGGGCATTTATTGATAGTATAAATGGAATATCAATAGGTGGTGCTGGAACTGTATTAGAAACAAAGGTTGTTGATGGTAAAACTTGGGAGCGTAAATATAGTCGTATAACTATTCCACCAGAAGGAACAGGAAAATTATCTTGGTATTTGGGTCTTGGAATAGAAAAAGACGATCAAACTGTATTTGTTGGTAATAGATATTATACTGATATACAATGTGAACCTGGTTCAGCAACTTCGTTACCAACTCCATATATGTCGGAAGAAAGACTTGAAGAAATTGATATTCCTTCTACTGGACTGATTAAATTTATAGATGATGATACTGTATCTGCAACTCTTAACGGAGATGAGGATGGATTCTCTGAATTAATGGCATCTGATGGTAATGACAGGGGAGGTGGTAAAATTACTATTAAAGATGCTATTGTCATTGATGAAACATTTGATGTAAAAACTGATAGAACTGTTGTTGATGAAATTCCAACGGACAATCCAGATTCTACTATTATTAGAGAAGGTGGTAATGAAACTGAATTTAATAAGAGTCCATTTCATGGTGGTGGTCAAACTGATTCAACTGATTTAGATATAACAATACAGGCAAATGACATTTATAGGTTAAATAAAGTAAATCCAAATGGAACTGAAGAAGAAATAGGAAGATATGATTTACCAGTTGAAGTAACGGTAGTGGATGAAATACCAGTAGAACCTTCAATATCCCCCGAAGTAATTACAGATGAAAAGAATTTACATAAGAGTTCATTTCACGGTGATACACAAGATGATTCCAATGATTTAACGGTTACTATACATACTAATGACATTTATAGATTATATAGAATAGGTTCAGATGGGACAGAAGAATTAATTAACGAATATAGTATTCCTGAAGAAGTTAGAGAAATTGATGATTTAGAATTAATTAATCCTAATGGCGATGAGATACGGGAAAATAGGAATGAGGGTGAATGGTTCGCTACAAAAAGTCCATATCATAATACTACAGAAAATAAAATTATAATACAAGTTAATGATGAATATACCTTACATAGATTAAGACCTAATGGAGAAGAAATTCAAATTGGTTCACATAACAAATGGGATGAAGCAAAAGAATGGTCTTTAGATTCACTTCAAGAAGGTGATAGGTTAAGAATTTATACAGAGAATACGGGTGGAAGAAACGCGTTCATTGCAAAGATATATTATAATAATCAAATATATAGAACTGGAGATCCAAGATCAAAATTTCAATCTGATGATGACCAAGAAATTTCTATTACATCCGATGGTATTTGGGATGCAACAGCATTTACTATAAGAAAAAAACCCAGATGGCCTTTTGGTTGGTTCGGAGTTGAAGGGGATGTTGAATGGTTTGATCTCACAGAAATAGCAGGAACAGAAGCATTTTTACCAACAAAAAGTTATGGTAATCCTGAAAAAATAAAATATTTGAAGAAAAAGGGTGTTCATAAAGAATTAAAAGATTGTAAAGCAATATGGACTGCACCAAATTTTAGACAACTCAGATGGGAATGGGAGCCTGGAACTGGTATATATTCTAAAATATGGAAACATGCAAATCCCGATTTAAATGTTCGTTCTGTTCATCCAGTAGGTTGGAGTCATGGTCTTACAACATATTCTTGGAGTGATTCACAAACTTTTTCACATTGGAAAACTGGTTGGTTAGGGTATCAAGCTAAATGGGTACAAGGTGAAGGTCATGGTGGTGGTCCTGCTATGAAATTCGTAGACCAAAATTCACAATTTCAAAATCCAAATCATCCAGGATATACTGGTAGATATTTTAATGAAGATGGGGAAAGAGTATCAGATTATACTGCCGATTATGCATACGGTAATAATGGACAAGGAAGTTCAAGTCATCCAACTTCATTGGCACATCGTTGGCAAGGTATTAGTCAAAGACCACCATTTAGTTTTGAATCACAGGGAATTAAAACTGGTGATAAACTAAAAATTTCTTGGTGGCAAAAATCTGATACGATTGGTAAGGGTGCAAGAGCAGGTATAAGATATTGGAAAAAAGAGGCACCAATTGATGCAGGATTTTGGTCAGGTACAACTACCTATGGAAATACTCGTAAATATATTCCAGTATCAAAGGCGGGCGAATGGGAAAAGGCAGAACATACATTTGAAGTTCAAGAAGATTGGGACCTTGGAAGAATGGGTTCTACAATTTATGGGTCTAAAAATATGGGTCCTTTGTTTCGTGTTGAAGGTCATCAAGGACCAGAAGGAATTCTATGGGTAAGTGAACCAAAAATTACATTAGTTTCCGATGTAGAAAATCCAGTTTATGAACCTACGGTTACTATTGATGATTTTCAACCAACTGATAAGTTAAAACTTTATACTACTAATCTTGGTACAGACCCACGAGGTTTACTTGCAAAAGTAACTTATAAAGGTAAAGAGTATAGAACTGGTGATAAAGATAAAGAATATTATTATGATGATTATGCAGGTTCAACTTTAACTGTAGATTTACCTGGTACCTGGCAAATAATAGATGCAGAAAATAAGAATTGGTCAGATATAGGAGAGGTTACAGATGAATATATGGATCCAGAACTTAAAGATTCTAAATGGATTTGGAGTTCGGAAGATACAAATGATGTGGTATGGCAATGGCTTCCAAACAATAATATCGTTGATGGTATATGGAATTATCCAAATCCTATTACATATGAAGATGCAGTTGCCGTAACTGGTTGGAGTGATGGTTTTAATCCTTTTCATTGGGGTGGATTAACAAGTAAACAAAGTGAGTTATTTTGGCATAGTGGTTGGTTAGGACACCATGCAAAATGGGTACGAGATGAAGGTCAATTTGGTACTTGTATGAAATTTGTTGATATGAATTCACAATTTGTATCACCGAATCACGAAGATTATGATGGACTTTATAAGACAGGAAATAACTCAGGGGCAGAGAATACATTAGAACATAGAGATATGTTTGTTTATGCAGATTTACCAAATAAATTAGCATCACAAGGAATACAAGAAGGAAGTTTTATAAAGATTGCTTGGTGGCAAAAAACAAATGTACCTGGTAAAGGTGCAAAAGTTGGATTACGACATTTCAATAAAGATGGTCAAATTTCTTGGGGACCAGATAATGAATTTTATAGAATGATTCCATGTACTTCTGTAGATGAATGGGAACAGGTTAGTTATACAGGTGTTGTTGATGAGGATTGGGATTTAACTAAAACTGATAAAATTTATGTAAAAGGTCATTTTGGTCCTGAAGGAATGTTATGGGTAGAGAATGTAACAATTGAGATACTTTCTGGAATAGCAGCAGATCCAGACCAAACTAATATATACACAATTCATAATTTTAATTCTGATAATAAATTAAAACTTTATACCACAAATTTGGGAACATTACCAAATGGATTTATATCAAAGATAAATTATCGAGGTACAGAATATAAGACAGGAGATCCTGGTGTAGATTTTTATACGGATCCAATAACTGATGAAACGATAACTGTTAATTTACCAGGAGTTTGGAAAGTACCAGGATCTAATTGGAAAACACTTGGTAAGTCAGAAGAAATTAATCCAGATTTAGTTGTAGATCCTAACTTATCTAATGCTGTGTGGGTTGGAAATACAGATGATATAGAGGGACAACAACTTTGGGAATGGAATCCCCTTGGTGATATTGGAGATTACATATGGAATTATCCAGATCCATCTTTACGAACTGATGCAGTATGGCCAGAGAATTGGTCTAATGGATTTCAAAACTTTGATATAGCCAATATTAATGATAATTTTTGGCACTCGGGCTGGGTAGGACATCACGCTAAATTTGTTCCATCGGATGGCCGTGATGGTGAAACGGCTATGAAATTTATAGACCAAAATTCTAATTTTGTCTCACCAAACCATCAATATTATGTGGGAGATTATAAAACAGGTAATTCATCTGATGGTGAGCAAACTTTGAAACATCGACCAATGATGCTTTCACAAAAATTACCACATACTATGGCAGCACAAGGAGTAGAAGTTGGTGATCAAATTACAATTTCGTGGAGACAAAAATCAGATAGTATAGGGAAAGGTGCGAGAATTGGTGTTCGTCATTATAATAATAATGGAAACATAACATTTGGAGACCAAACAACTAACGACTATACTAATATAGAAAATACTCAAAAAGATCGTGAATGGTTAAAATACCTTCCTACTACTTCGGGAGGATGGCAAGATGTTAGTTATTCAGTTATTGTTGATGAAGATTTTGATATAACTCAACCATCTTGGCTGGTAGTTTATGGTCATAAAGGACCAGAAGGAATGTTGTGGGTAGAAAATGTAGAAATTAAAATAACTATTGATACCCAAGAAATAGTTGTAAATCCTGTTCTTGGAGATTTTGTAGCAGAAATTGATGGGTGGGTTAACAGAAATACTTTAAAAATAAAAGATGGATATAATAATGTTGCTGAAAGGTTAGGACACGTTTCAACTAATAATGCTAACATTCGGTCATACAGTACATTTGATAATTTTTCTGTACAGTATACTTCATCTGTTTATAGTGCAGAACCAGTATTTGGATCATTAAGAGGAGAAATTGATAGTATAGATGGTGATAACACAATAAATCTTCTTAATTCTTTTGAAGAACTTGCCGTAGAAGCCGGCCATGATTTGGAAAATTATCCACTTGATGAAATGCAATCTGGAGAGGGACTTTTCTCTTTTGCTAAGTGGTTTATTCAATATCCAACTGATAGTACTGAAAATTTAAGTAAATTATTAAGATTAGGACCAAATAATTATGATGTAATAACTAATTTTAAAGTAGATACTTTAACTTATCCCACATATCCATATTCACTTGTATATAAATTATATGAACCATTACCAGGAGAAGTTGAAAAACAATCTTTTGTAAATGTTGTTCGAGAAATGATTCCACCGATAGAAGAAACCTGTGAATTAGTTCCATTTGTAGATGAATGGGTTAGTGATATAGTTTTAAGAACTCCAGAACAAAGTAATGTTGATAGTCCAATAGGATCAGCAACTACAGAATTTAAAGATTATAGTAGTTTAACATCTACTAATACGGGAATGAAGGAAGAGCTTGAAAATGAAATAATAAGTGGTAGTTTAAGTGCTGATATTAATGTGGATCATTCACAATTTACAAATTTTATACATTTTAGTTCTGCAGAAAAACGACTTAAAAACTTTAAATATAAATTAGATAAGATAGAACAGTATACAGATAGAAGTGCATCTTTGGCAGGAGCAGGTAGTGGTTCAACTGGGAGAATACCAATAGTAGCAGATCCAGGATCAGGGTCTTATTTAGTTATATCTGGTTCAACAGAATCTAATCCATCATTTACTCCAGTAAGTGGTTCATTGACACAAATTCAATCTTGGGAACAAAAACGACGCGATACTATTAATACCTTTGATAAATTTGAAAAATATATGTTTAAGCAAAGTTCTTCATATTCAAGTGAATCTATTGGAATATTTTACGATAACGCCTGGCCAAAACGAAGTGGAGCCGGAAAATATTCAGATCCATATATTCTTGCAAGAACTACTCAGTCATTAGCAACTGATTGGTATACAAATCAGATTGTTTCCGCGTCAGATTATGATAGATCAAACAAGAATAGGTTGAGTCAACATCTTCCAGGTTTTGTCGTAGACGATTCTGATAATAGTGTATTTCTTAATTTTGTAGATATGATTGGTCATCATTTTGATGATATATGGACATTTATCAAAGCAATGACAGATGTTCATGATAGGAGAGATAAATTATCGGAAGGGGTAGCTCAGAGTTTATTAAAACCTATAGCACAATCACTTGGTTGGGAACTTGAAGATGGAAAAAATTTAATTTCATTACAAAGATATACATTTGGAATGGAACAAACTGGTTCTGAAGCACCTTGGCAATATTCAAGTACTTCTGAACGAGATATATCAAGAGAAATATGGAGTCGTATTATAAATAATATGCCATTTTTCTTAAAGACAAAAGGAACGGCACGGGCAATTAAAGGATTAATAAGTTGTTATGGTATTCCGTCAAGTATTTTAAGAGTAATGGAGTATGGTGGCCCAAGTTTACCAGGACAGCCTGCTGATTTTATGGTAACAAGAAAATTTACAAAAGCATTAAATTTCTATGGTGCAACAAATAATACATATATTCAAAATGACACTTGGAAACCAATTACACAAGGTGAAGGTAAAACCAATAGAGTACCAGATACGGTAGAATTTAGATTTAAAGCAGCGAGTGGTTCAAATCAAGTATTGGTAAGACGAGGTAGTGATTGGGCAATTAGATTAAAAGACAATGGTTCGTCAGATAGATATGGTAATGTATCTTTTATGTTGAGTGGAAGTAATGGTTATAGAGAAGTTACATCATCAGCTTTACCAGTTTTTGATGGGGATTTTTGGTCTGTAATGTTGACACGAACTTTATCTGGATCTGGATTAAATTTAACAAGTGATTTTTCAGGTTCGGATGTTGTTTACACTTTATACGCAAAACAATATGATGCTGGTAGAAGTAAAATTGTATATGGATCTAAAACTAATTTACTTATTAGTGGTTCAATGTCAGTTGCATCAGCATCTTACAACTTAGCATATTCTGGTAGTGGAACAACAGTTACAATAGGTGGTCCACAAGAGAATACTTATTTCGGAGAGTCATTTAGTGGTTCTATGATGGAATATAGAAATTGGACTACACCATTAAATTCTGGATCATTTGATAATCATGTAGCAGCTCCAATAGCATTTGATGGTAATACACCATCTGCATCTTATTTAGATTTAGTTACTCGATATTCGTTTGATGATAATAAAGATTTAAGTCTGGGTTCTAATCAATGGATTCAAGACCAAAGTGCAGATCAATCCTTTACTTCATCTGCAACTCCATATAATTTTTCAAGTGGACTTGCTAAAAATGATTCACATTTTTCATCTGTAGTCGATGAAACAAAGATGAAAGTTCCTAATTTGGGACCAAGTGTGAAGTCATCTAATAAAGTAAGAATTGAGGCCGATGTTCTTATAGATAAACCAGCACAGGCTAATCCTATATTAAAATTTAAAGAAAGTATAACTATACCTGCTTATGATAAAGCTCCAATAGATTCTAATAAACTCGGTATATATTTTTCACCATCAAAGGCAATAGATGAAGATATTATAACTTCAATGCCTAATATTGATTTTGACCAATATATTGGAGATCCACGGGACCAATATAAAGAACAATATACAGGATTAACAACGGCACGAAATCTATATTGGAAAAAGTATGCAGGACCAAGTAACTTTTGGGATTATTTAAGATTATTAAAATACTATGATAATTCATTGTATAAACAATTAAGAACATTAATTCCTGCCCGTGCAAACGCAAATATTGGTATATTAATTGAACCTACTATTCTTGAACGAGATAAAATTATTATAGGAAAGAAACCTACATTTGAACCACAACATTATAAGAGTGAAATAGATTTATATTATGTTTCTGAAAGTGCAAGATATACACCATTAGAATCAGATATAAATTGGTCTAATGAATTTGGTATTGGTCCATATCAAGCAACAGGTTCGCATGTTTCATCATCTGCAAGATATACACCATTAGAAAGTGATTTAAATTACAGTAATCCGTTTAGAATTAATTTCCATACACAAGAAACTGGATCATACATTTCAGCGTCATCTGAATATATACCATTAGAATCAGATATAAATTATGGTAATCCGTTTAGAATTAATTTCCATACACAAGAAACTGGGTCGTATATTTCAGCATCTTCTGAATACATTCCGTTAGAATCAGATATGAATTATGGTAATCCGTTTAGAATTAATTTCCATACACAAGAAACTGGGTCGTATATATCTGCGTCATCAGAATACATACCATTAGAAAGTAATATGCAGTATGTAGATCCATTTAGAGTTAATTCTCATACACAAGAAAGTGGTTCTTTTATTTCTGCTTCTGCTATGTATGAAAATATACAATCAAGTATTAATTTACACGATCCTTGGAGACTTAATGATATTACACAATTGAGTGGTTCTGGAGTATCAATGTCTGCAGAGTTTAGTTCGTTAAAGGCACCAAGTGATTCTATGGCCGCCAACGCTAACGGAACTGGATCATTTGTGTTAAAACATATTTTAGAAAGACCATCATTATATGGTATTGGTGATAGAGATACGAGTGGTTGGTATGGAGAAGATTATTATAATTCAACTATTCAGGCAGGAAGTCAAAAATCAATTTTTGAAGAAGTGGTGATGCCTCGAATAATGGATAATGTACAATCAGAATTTAATTATGAATATATGTATCATTATTCATCTTCATTAAGTGCATCATTAGGTTTGTATTATTCATCAAGTTTTGTAACAACTGATTTAGATAATCGTTGGGATGAATCACTTGGAACTGATAGATTATTTTATCTTGGGTGTACTCATAATGAAAATTCTACCGTTTCCGATCCACTTGGACGATATAAAGATAGATCACCAGTAGTGGATGTGACTATTACATCACCTACAAGATTGGTAACTACAGATTCACCATCTACACCATTGGATGTTGAGTAAATTAAATAATAAATGTTAAAAAACAAAAAAATGATATATTTATAAGAGAAGAATAACAAGTTTTATTATATTCGAATCATATAAATTCCAAATATATTATTGTATAGGAGAAAAACAAATGGGATATTTAGATAATTCAAGCAGAGTATTAGACGCTATTTTGACTAAAAAAGGTCGAGAAGTCTTGTCAAGTGGTGGAGATTTTAATGTTACCAAATTTGCTTTAGGTGACGATGAAATTGATTATGCTCTATGGGATACAACTCATGTAAAAGGGACAGATTTTTATGGTGCGGTAATTGATAATTTACCTACTCTTGAACCATTCAATGATCCTTCTGAGATTATGAAGTATAAACTCGTATCAAGAACAGAAGGTGTTCAGGCGATGGCAAAATTAATAGAGACTGCTGGTTCACAGACAGCTCTTAATAATCTGAAATATTATGCAGATGATATGTCAGGAGATGGTGGAACAAGAACTCAGTGTGGTCAGACAAATTATTATTTGGGAACAGGAGTTCAATTTGGAGTTGGTCATGTAAATAACAGTCAACTTACAATTGATTATGCCGGTGGTGATGATTCACTTTGGGCTAATGGATATAAAGGTGAGGCATATACTATAACTATATTGGATACAACCGTGGCAGTATTAGCACCATTATACCAGACAATGGATAACAGAGAGTACCCTGTTGTCAGAATGGGTGGTGGTGGAATGAGAGGATCTGATAGAGCAAAATGGTTTCCATTCGTAAAGTCAGTACAACATCTTTCACAGACAATCAAAAACTGTAGAGTTAACGCAGGTGGACTATTTCGGGATAATAGAGGGAACAGATTTGCACCAGGTTTAAATGGAGCACTGGCCGTATATCCGAAGAAGATTACATCAGCTTCGTCACCAGCAAAAACTTCTATAATTGTTACTGGTCAAAGATCAGGAGCTGTTTTAGAGTTTAATGTTACTATTACATTTAGAGGGGCTGGAATCACACCATCAGACGACGCTTAATTTACAACATAACAGATAAAATATAAGTAATTATTTTTTATTTGTGTAAGGAACTTAAATGGGATTTATAAATAATACTTCATACATACTAAATGCAGTATTGACTAAAAAGGGCAAAGAATATCTGGCTAAAAGTAGTGGTAATTTCAATATTACAAAATTTGCATTATCAGATGACGAGATAGATTATACCCTATGGGATACTGCACATCCAATGGGAACAGATTATTATGGTGCAGTATTAGAAAGTACTCCTATGGTAGAAGCATGTGTAGATCCAGAAGTGGTAATGAAATATAAATTAATTAGTCTTCCAGTTGGAACAAAAGCGTTACCATATATAGAAAATGTTACACAAATTATAGGTGAAAATAAATTAAAGACTATATTAACTGATGATGGTTGGACAATGACTGATGCAGCATTAAATCCAACAACAGTTGGGGCTGATAGTGTTTTTTCGGCAGAAAATTATAGTTTTTTGGTATTAAATAATAACGTAATTGATATTAGAGTTGGAGCAATAAATCCAACAACCGCCCCTACATTCGATAGTTTACCAGAAACAGGAGCAGTTTATGGTGAAGAGAGTGGTAGAACAAGTAAAAAAGTAGTAGGGAGAATTGCAACAATTAGGGCAAAACAAATGACATTTAATAGAGAAACCTCTATTATTGTAACAGGACAAAATTCGGGATCAGTTTATGTTATTAGAGTTCAAGTGTCATATGATGACCAAAGGACTCCATAGAAATGGGATTTATAAATAAAGATACTTTAGCAGTGGACGCAATTCTTACTAAAAAAGGTATAGATTATTTAAGAACCGCAGTATTTGGTGAGAATCGAGCAGAAGAGCATGTGATTACAAAATTTGCTTTAAGTGACGATGAAATAGATTATGGTTTGTGGGATGAAACTCCGAGTGGTTCAAATTTTGTAAAACCATATGGTCAAGTAATTGATAACCAACCATTAACAGAACCAATGATTACGGATAATGAAACTATGAGATATTTTTTATTTAAAGATGGAATAGAATTTACTGTTGAACCAGAAGCTCCTATAGTTACTCCCCCATTTTCAAATTTTATTATGAGGTCAGTTACTCGACCAACTGCAAATTTTAATATGATGTTATTTATATAAAATGGGATATTTAAATAAAACAACTCAAACTGTAACAGCCCACTTTACTAAAAGGGGACGAGAAATTTTAGCAAATGCACTAGCAGGAAATACTGATGATTCATATGTAATTACTCAGTTTGCACTTGGTGATGATGAAGTAGATTATGGGCTATGGGATGAAACACAACCAGCCAATTTACAGGGTAGAGTTATAGAGAATATGCCTTTACTTGAATCATTTGTGAATCAAAAGGAGATTATGAATTCGTTTATAATAGATCCTCCAGAAATTCCGTATGGGTCTGTTATTTCAAATGTTCTGAATACAGTTGTATTTGAAGGTAGGGACGAGATTATAGATATAATCCCAACAACTGAAAATCATGGTGATATTGAAGAATATGAATTTTTTCTTGAACATGATAATTTAATTGAGATGTATAATCCGTATACAGTCCCAATTTCAAATTTTAGTATGAGTGTTGCAATAGGTGATGCTCCAATGACAGATTTTACTATGAGTGTTGGAACTCCAGCAGGTGTTCCACCAGTAGCTAATTTTACCATGGCAATATAAGGAGAAAAAGTTATGGCAATTACAGGATTAATACCTTTAACCGTAGAGTTTACTAATACATCTGCGGGTGATAATTTAACATATGTGTGGGATTTTGGAGATGGCCAAACTTCTGTAGAACATAGTCCAGTTCATGAATATTCGGCACCTGGAGAATTTACAGTTACTTTAACAACTACTAATGCTTTTGGAGTTGATATTAAAACGGATACGGTTAGTGCAACATCCCCTGGAGGCGGAGGAGATGACCTTCCACCACCACCACCACCTGGAGGACCCCCTGGAGGAAAAGGACCAAATGGAAAAGGTGGAAAAGGAGGACCCCCTGGAAAATAATATACCAGAGTCTAATTTTGAAATTAAAATACCTTATAGAAATAGTGGTTTTCCAAAAGAAGCTACAAAAACTAAATTGTTTCATAGTGATAAAATAGAAGTTAGAAAATCTACATTACAGGGATATGGGGTTTTCGCGAAAGAAAATATTGATAGTGGTGAGATATTAGAAGAATGTCATTATGTTGAAGTTCAAAGTAGTGAAGAAGTTGATAGATATAAATATAATTGGCCAAAAGGCGAAGATTTTAAAAAGTATGTTTTATCACTCGGATATGGAAGTATGTACAATACAGCCATACCCGTTGATAAAAAAAATACAGATTGGAAAACCGACTTAGACAATGATATTTTGATATTTTATACGATTAAAGATGTAAAAAAGGATAGTGAATTATTAGTGGATTATGATTATCAATCGTATTAAAATTATAGGAGATGAAATAATATGAAAAGTTCAAGCCAGATTCCAAAAGATGGATATGGACAAGAAAAAACACTATATGGTCACGCAATGCGTTTAAAGGCCAAAGATTTAACAACTACAAGATCCACTACTTTAAAAATAACAGGAATGACGAGTGGAGCAGTACATTATATTGATGTTCTCGTTAGAAATGGTGAACCTGCGAGATTTAGTCCACCAGCAACTACTCCAAAGACTACTCCAAAAACAACGGGTAGAACAGAAACAACATTTAAACCGCCTGGAGGACCCCCACCTGGAAAACCTGGAGGACCCCCACCTGGAGGACGAGGTGGACGAGAAGAAGAACGGGGTGGACGAGATGAAGGACGACAAGAACGAGAAGAAAGACAGAGAGATGAACGAGAGACAGAAAGAAGGTAGATCTCG
>Ga0209756_1001915_pt1 | contig 18541 bp, 12 predicted proteins | sample ETNvirenome_6_85_FD_184071 | JGI IMG/M metagenome (GOLD analysis project Ga0209756, IMG submission 184071) | Marine viral communities from the Pacific Ocean - ETNP_6_85 (SPAdes) (version 3) | ecosystem: Environmental > Aquatic > Marine > Oceanic | place: Pacific Ocean | collected 2013-06-19
CCAGGGGTTCAACAATGATGAGGGGACCTACCAGTATGATTCTACTATTGGAAGCCCTTTGTTATCTTCCTCCCTTTCTACAATCTACTGGATTACAGAACCGGATATGTTAGGACGAAGATATAATGTACTTCTCGACCAGCAGAAGTTTTGGGTGGACATAGAGGAGGCTAATACGATTTTTAAATCTAATGGGAACTATGATATAGAAGTTTTTAAAATTCCAAACGATCAAAACGGACAACTTACCGGAACTCCGGATCAGTTGAAATTTTTAAACGAGGATAGTAAAGACTTTCACGCCCTGAGCCGCCAGCTTGATCCTTATACCTATCTGAGGACCCTAGAAGGAACAGAGGACGAGCTTACCGCTGCTTTTCCTATCCTTGACCCCACATATGTAGAATACTACCTTTCTTTGAAGGTGGATAGTGAAATTGTTGATAATCTGGAACCACGGGGAAGTCACATGTACAAAGGCGAGAGGTCCGGACTAGATGAACTAACTGATTGTGATCTTAATTTGTTCGGAGTAGACTAAGATGGCTAGAAATTGTAAAATTTATCCTATCTCGCCCCAAATAATTGTCAAAAAAGTGACGGCTGAAGGCTCCGGAGGCGGTGAATATAGTCCTTTGCGGCTGGCGATCAATATTTCGATGCGGGAAAAATCTGCCGCCGCCAATGAAGCTAAGTGGTATAATAATAAAGATTATATGTCTAATCTTCGCATACGAGCGGTTGCGTGCTTTTCTAGCAAGAATGCCCCGTATTATGATTTTATCACCCAGAGGTTTAATGAATACTTAAACAAAGAGGGGATGTTCACAGACCTTTCGGACGGGCAGCTTAAATTTATGCCTCAGAGAGACTTTATCCAAAAAATAGATAAAGTTTTCTCTACTCACGGACTTCAGACTAGAACTACACAGGAAGACAATGGGCGGTATATTTTAAGAACAGAGCCGGCTCCCCTAGAGGGAATAAACTTTGCAAGTGATTGGTACTCTCCTTATGAAATAGAATCCCCGCAACAAACCTTCAGAGACAAGGCTCATAACTATCCTACCATGTCTGCTCTTCGATTTGCGAATGGACAAGATCCTGATATCATCAGAGATATTCCGCACCCACTAGGAGACACTGTTTTATACGATGCTTCGGTAAATGAGTTGGTGGGGAAGAATCCCTTTTCTCGAAAAGTGGCGGAAGTTTACGCTGGCGGAACACCAGAAGAGAGAACTTTGGTATTGGAGGATGTCTCATTATCAGACATAGTGCTCGACATCGGCGGCGGTGTCACAGGTCCCCAGGTTGTTACTAATCCTTTCTCTCATCTTTCAATATACATTTTTGCTTATCTGGATTATGAAAAGGTAGCAACCGCAAGAGGGATTCCGCCCGCAGACCAACGTCGCCAAAGATCCATCGGAAAAAATGCTGTTCAGTACAAAAACGCCTTTGTCACAGGAATGGGAAGAACAGTTCAGGTCACACCAGTTGGCATTAAAAATATATACCCTCCCTTGTCTTCTGTCCAGTCTTTTGAGAATTCAACTGGCATGGATATGATAGCGGCCAACCAGATTTCGTCCCCTGATGCTAGAAAAATGGATATCATTTCCACTAAAATGTCGGAAATTACCACCACCGGGGCAGGTCTCTATGGAGACTATCATTCTCCCGTTAAGGCCACTTCTTTGAATTCCAGCGTGGCGAAAATCATTAAAAACCAGAACTATTTTACGCCGATGTGGTTAACTCGTAACGAAGAGGATAATGCTTCTTATTGTTTTGGGGTGGATAAGAAAAATATATTTATGGCTAAAGCAGTCTTTCCCGCTTTGTATCAAGATAATCGAGGAAACGCCCAGAGCGACTTGCTGGGCGGATTCTCTTACAACGGCGTCAATTATCGAAGTCGAATTCTAAACATAACGACTAAGAAAAGATTCATGGAGAGAACAGCTAGCGGGAACAATAGTGTATCTCTGACGGACTCCGGTCCTGCCCGGATCGTACCTACTTCAACTTATCCAGTGAGTACGACACCAACACCTCAGAAAATAAACCTTTCACTGCCTCGGGTTGCAAGTCAAAAAAGTGGTATTGAATATTACCAAGGTGGCGATGATTACTCTTCTAATATGGTAAACCAGTCACCGGGAAAATATCAATACGGAGTAGACCTCCTTCTAGAAGATGTGTCTTTGGTTTATGTGAAGTCTCGGACCTCCATGCTTCGGCAACATCTTTCTGCGGTCGGCGAAGTCCTTGATATTTTAGGGGTAGCTGGGCCCCGTATAATAAATCGGAAAACAGGATTATTAATTGAGCAACTTAAGACGATTAAGATGAAGGGTGGTTTAAATGCCGAGTCCATATTTTTAACAGCACTTGGATCATATGTTGAAAATTTAAGAATTTTTGGGATAGATGTAAATTCAAAAGTTGTTCCGCATACGGAAAAAGAAATGGATAACCCTTTAACGGCCGGGAGAGTCTACGGAAAACTAGAAAAAGACCTGTCAGACGTTGTAAGCTGGTATCCCAACGTTGCTTCCCTTATCAACATTAAAAGGTCTATTGGTTCACTGTTGGGGCAAATAGAAGACATATTATTGTCACGAGAGGTTCAAAAACTAAAGCCTTCTTTGGCTGTCTCTCAAATAGGAGGAGTCCAGACCTCTCCCGACAATAATTTTAATCTTATTGAGTGTGAGCATTATTTTGACGAAACCTTTATTTGTGGACAAAATAATAATTTTGGATATGACTACGCTCCTTCGTCAGCGTGGATATATAAACATCAAATCCCGCCGGTGCCCCTTTGGAGCACTCAATCAGCCCAGAATAGGCAAGGGCTACTTCGGGTTGATACAGACGCCTTTCAAAAAAGAGTGCGAAGAGAGTTTTATAAATACTTTTTCCAACCAGCGACAGGTAATGGGTCCCCTCCTCCGGATTTGGACACCACTTCATTTGAGTCTTCGCTTTGGAACACCTTGACACCTCGGTTTATTCGCACCCCAGGAGGACAGACCTTAGACCAATTTCGTTATGCAAATTTATCCGAAGACCGTGGTGCTCCGCTGGGAACGACAGAATATAATTATGATGAATACGCTGAACTGCTGTGTCAAATTATAGACTTCAACAGCAAGGCAGAATACCTGAATAGGTCTTTTTATCAAGCCCCAGAGAGCAGTGGGAAAAACGGGGATGCTTTAAATACAAAAGTCAACCAGCAGTTAAAGGTGAAGAGTGCGTGTGACGTGACGCCAGGGCACTTTGAGGAGTTTTCAACCCCTGAACGCTCCGGGGAATTGGAAGTTATTACGGGACTAAGCCAGGAACAAATCCAGGGAATTCAGAGACAGGTTTTCGGAAACAGGATGTTCCCAGATATTCTCGGGGGGATCACCTTAAACGAGAGTAGACAAAGTGAAAGTGTCCAATCTCTTGAGGATGCCGGTGCTAGAAGAGAGAGACTCACCTCAGAGTACAAAGATGCTACCGGGTCTGGTCCGCCTTTTGAAGCCACCAACCTGCTGTTTGCTATTTTTGGAGAATTGTCCGTAGACCCAAGCCTGGAGATTTATACTTACCCTCCGCTACCGTCAAGCCCTACATATCAGCAAGATGTCTTTAATTCTATGACACAGACCGCTGAACGGCTTGGGCTTCTGGGAGATCCGGAGATAAAAATTCGTCTGGAGGAAGAGTACGCTCATCTCCCCGCTCAAATAAAATCTATGATATTAATTGCCGCCTCTAATTCTAATTTTGGACTTGGCGGACCTGGATCGACGGTGGGGACGTGGCAGCCGAAACGTCCCACTCTGACGACCCCTGTATCCGATGGACAAGAACACGAGACCCTCGGTGACATGCCCGATTCCAACTCAGGACTTATTAGCTACAAACAGCCATCCGACCGCCTTCGTAGTGGCGGAGAGGAGTATTCCTATATTAAGGATCCAATGAAGTCTTATTCCAAATTTCTTGCATTTTGGATGAACTATAAGCAATTGGGGAGGATCGAATATTTATCCGGTTTTGGTTCCACGGCTGGAGGACCGGGCACAAGGGGCGAAATGAAGCTCGGGAGACCAGAATGGACATCGCTCACAGGAGAAGTGTTCAGAAGCGTTCAGCTTATGACTGCTCCACTTCTTTGTAGAATTAGAACCCTGGTTAATGAAGATTTGGGATTTGATCCATCGGGCCCCACTATATTAGAGAAAAAAGAAATATTTGAATTACCTATTTACAATAAGTATTTTCTCTTAGGCAACCAACGCCCAGAACTTAGGATACCATAATTATGGCCGATCTTCCAACACCAGAGGAGGTACGCAGATCCCATCAACTCCAAGCACGCGAACGAAATATTGAAGAGAATCGTCTTGCGACAATTAGACGAGCACAATCAAGAGATTATGAGGCTGACCCTCCCCAGACGGATCTTCCGCCAGTTATACAATATTATAGCCGCAAACATTATGGACAGCTAGATTCTGACGGAGAAGGACGTATTTGGATTCAGGACCCGAACAATCCTAACCCTAGGCCCGGCGAGTCCAACATGATTGAAGCCCCCGAGTGGTATCGCCCTCCTCATTCACGTCTAATTGGACTCAAGCGGAGTGACCAAATAAGATATCGATCGCTACCACAGAGACCTGACCCAGGTCAGCCTCCAGTTGAACCGGTCTCAACAGCCCTTCCTTACATGGGCAGTCTTGATGATTCTGTCCTGATGGTGAGGACGTCGAGCCTCGACTTTTCTTCTTTTGATCAAGCAGTCGGCTCCCTTTTAAGCAACGACTTTGTTTTTACTTGGTCCTATAATGGTTATAAGTTGGCTGGCGACCTTGACGACCTCGAACTAGGTACGATGGAGGTCGATGGGCGGCAGGTCCCCATCAGAACGCCTGCGGACATGAAGGTTGCAGTAACCCAACGAAATGAAGCCGCCCTTGGAGTATTGCGGGGGGACGCATACGACACCGCCCTCCAAGCCGCTAGGCAACAGGGATATGAATACATCGAGGGTGGAGTTACTCGCCGAGCCGACCGCGGAGACGACGGCGAGCGTGCGTTTGAAGCCCACCAAGCCGAGCTACGTCGCCGGGCCCAAGAGCAAAGCCACGCAGACGAAGCTGACGCCGAACAAGACGCAGGAACGCTTAGCGTTCGTGAGCTTACAATGATGGAGAGACTCCCCAAGAACATTGTAAACGAACCCGAGTTCAAACAGGTAGACTTCTGGACTGAAGCACAGGCCAACCCTCTAGTACCACACGCCCGCGAGAGACGCCAAATTGAAGGAACAGATAGATATGAATTTGAGGGAGCGGGCTATAAACTCATATTTCCGCACAGTTCTGGCGATATGGTCCGCAATTGGAGTTTTGCTGAGAGTCTTATATCTTTGAGGTCTGCGGCAAATGTGAATGAGTTTAGGATATCAGGCGAGCGATGGGCTCAGAACTTCATCTCCGGGGGTGACCCCGAGGTGGCTGCTTATTTGGGGTTATTCACGGGACCAAACGTTGAAGAGATGATCGACAACCCCGGACTCCCTCGCCTCGACCTTCTCGGCCAAGATAACCATCCTTACCGGAGTATATTTAGTTCGAGAATCCGCTCCATGTCTCCTGGCACGATCCGCACGGGTCATGCCCGTCAAGCCTACAGTGACTTCATGGTGAACAAGACCGACTCTTTCAGAACACGCCTCCGAGACCGAGACAGCCTCTCGCCCTCAAGTCACATTCAGTCTTATAGGATAGAGTGGGCTTGGGGACGACCCGACTCTGCTGCCCGCGGCATTCCTTTGCCGTTGAGGGCACAACGTAATTTCTTGAGCACTCTATATGAACGCATTCTCGGAAAAATAGCAGCCTCGCCCGCTGCTGTGCTTAAGTTTGGAGGAGTGGATATTCAGCGAGCATCCCAGACATATGCCCAGGCTCGCCATCCGCTCGATCCCGACGAAGGGCAATTTGGACTATTATCTGGTGCAGCTTATCAAGCAGCTTATAACGCGGTTCAGCACGATCCGGAACAACTCGCTGCATTCCTCGACGAGCAACAACAGCTTCGACAAGAAGTTTATGCATCTCTTTCCCAGCGACAGACACGCCGAGGCGAAGAAGAGCAATCGGCCCGATCTATCACCCAGTTTACCCAAGTGGGACAACTAGAAGAGGCAAAACGTGTCTTCGCCTTCCTTTCGATTGATGCTGCTGCAAATATTGCTCATAGTTTTATAGAGAGCACTTTTGGTCCTGGGGAATTCCCCACTGAAACCGAAAAAGGATTGTGGCATTCAAATGCCGGCAGGTGGCTCCGAGCAATGGCTAGCACTCCAGGTCATTTTGCGGCGTCGGGCTCTGGCGAAGCTATCCCCGGACTAGGATTGACATGGTCACGTCTCCTGCCTTTTATTTTTCCAGCGGATCCTTATATGGCGTATCAGTTCGCCCAAAACGAAACCATCGCTGGCTTTCCTGAGCGAACGTTTGATCAATTAAGCGTCGATTGGGCATCATATTATGCTTGGTTCGCAGATACCTGTTCTGAAGTTATGGGATGGTGGGACACTATCGGACAAGCAGTTCGAGGGCCTAATCCAGCCACCCAAACAATTCGGAATTTTTATAACGATACTTATGTGTCCTACCATTATCATGCCTTCTCGCCTGATACAAGTTTTGTGTTGGATTATGAGTCCTATCACACATTAGCTCAAGATGATTACCAGGCAATGCGTAGCCCATCAGAAAATTATATTTCGATTAACCCTGAATACAATTATTACTCTAAAAACTACGAAGAGGCGATCACCCCTGATGATATTCCTGAGGCAATTCTTCCAAATATGTATGTTTACAGTTTTGTAACCGACATTAACCCGGACCCAGCCTCCCTCAATTGGCAAGGACTGGGGCATTACACTGCTGGCAACCAAGCACGCGGGGATAATCAACGAGAGCTACAGCAACAAAACTTAGATAGAGTAATCACGCTTGACGAGTTTGAGATAGGGATTCTCCCAATAATAGGCGGATCGGAGGGCAACGAGAGAGAATTAAATAATTTTAAGCAGCATTATTTGTCCGTATTGGCAGACAAAATGTCTTCGGGAGGGATCACCATCGATACCCGGACTGCCGCAGCTACGGATTATTACAACACACTGCTGCCGGCCACTGAGCAAAGGATCGGGGTCTATGAAAGGCTTAATCCTAGAAAAGCTATGTTCCCCATGTATATAGAAATTTCTTTTCCGACGGCACCTCCCGGTCCCATAGGGAACCTTATAGCCGCAGGAAGGCTTAGTACGAGTGTGGCTAACGCTTTTATTGTGCCTGGCGGTCGGATGGAATCAAAAAAAACCTTTCAGGTTACTCAAAACGGATTTAGGTTCCCATCGGGCGGACCCACTATCCCCCCTCAGTGGGGAGATGACCAATTAGCATTGATGCGTTATAGGTCTCAAACGCCTCCCATGGAGCCGTCACAATTGCGGCGAAGACAGGATATGCAGATGTGGTCTATCGATGAGTTTTTGCAAACCTTAAGACATGATATTGAAGCCTTGGTAGTTTCTGACGGCGAATACGAGCAATGCCGCGGGCAGTGCATGTTAGAGGGAGACGAGCAAATGGTTACTTTCTTAGGAGACGCCATTAATGAAATTTCGGACGAGACCCACATCACTTATGAGGAGTTTTTCGGAGGACGAAGAAACTGCAACTCCGAGACTTTGGTATATAAATTAATTAAAAAAGACGCCAAGGATGGTTCCGTTATACAGAACTTTTACTTCCCTGTCAACGATGGCCCTCAGAATTTAATCAAATTTGTAGATACCCAAGTTAAGTATGATAAAAAATATAACTATGAAATCAATGCATTTCAATTAGTTTACGGGTCCGAGTTTAGACAGAGGGTGATTTCTAGTCAGCCGCAGATTTCAAGACCAGAGACAGGACCTTCTTCGGACCTCCCGGTTTATTTTACAATTGCAGTAGAAACCATTCCAGACCCGATCATCATCGAATTTCCTGTAACTACAAGGTGGCCAAATTTATCTTCTGGGCAGCATAAAGGAGTGTATCTTCCTGGTGTACGAGTACTTGATACCCCTCCCCCTCCTCCTAGCGTGCAGGTGGTGCCATTTCGGGACAACTACCGTCAAGCTTTGTTCAATTTTCAGCCAGGATGGGAATCTTTTATCGGACCTAGGTCCTTGACTGCTGTTAGTCTAGGAATATCAGACCCAAATAATGAAGAGATATCAAAGAATGCGTCTCACCAAGTTCAGTTTGAAAACTTTGCTCTTCGTCACCCCAAGTTGGAGTTTAAAAATGAGGGCGGACAGGAAATCACAAGGATAGAACTCTATAGCACAACTACGGCCCCGGCTGCACAAAATGCATGGGACATTACAAACTTTAACGACCCAGTCATACTGGACATTTCAGGAGATCCGGAGGTCGAAGAAGCTCATCGTGCTGCTGCCTTTGACTATACCGCCACCATGACTCCGAATCTAAAGTATTATTATTTTGCCAGAGCGGCGGATGTTCATGGAAATTATTCTAATCCTACTCCAATTTATGAAGTTGAACTATCTTACGAAAAGGGGCTTTATATTCCTCGTATAAGATTGTATATACCTCCTCCTGAATTGACTCAATCTTCTTCTAAAAAGATGACTCGCTTTTTAGAAATTAAGCCAGCCAAAATTCAAACAGCGGTAATAAACACAGGAACCGGCGAAAGCAGGATGGGGCTCGTCTCGGACGGCGAAGCGAAGGTAGAAAATAATACTTTTATGATCAAAGTAACATCTAAAGACACTGGTCGAAAGGTTTATTTCTATTTAAACTTTTCCAAAAAGCATGAGGACCCCGATGATATACGGTAATCGTCAATTGACGGGAGAAGAACATAAATATTCAAAAAGATATTTGTGATACTAATTAATAGGACATTATGGATAATGTAATTGAGGGTTATTAATGGCATTCTTAGACAACAGTGGTGATATTATTCTGGACGCAGTTCTGACGGACACCGGACGTAAGCGTCTGGCTGCGGGAGACGGAAGTTTCCGTATTGATAAATTTGCTCTTGGAGACGATGAGATAGATTACTCATTATACCGCAACAGCAACAACTTAGCCCTAGGAAGACACCCAAGCGGCTCAGCTTATTATGACCTGACAATCATGCAGACGCCAGTCTTAGAGGCATTCACAAATAACACCTCCACTATGAGAAGTAAATTGATCACATATGCCAAAAGTGATTTACTTTACTTGCCTGTAATCAAGATCAATAATAAGATGCACAAGACTACTAACGGCAACATTGATAGCTCGGCCCGCTTTGCATCCGCCAACGCTGTGGTGCCCTCTACTGGGTATCTTTTTACCGCAGACAGAGACACCACGAATGTTTTCGGGGTTGATAATTTAGCGGGATTAATACTCGGAAACACTGACGATTATAACAACCCAGGCAACGCTATCTTCTTCGACCAAGGACTGGATTCAGCAGATCTTTCTGTAGAAAACTTATCAACCACAGGTATGCGAAGCGAGACACAGTATATTTTAGAGGTGGATAACCGGATTTTTGAGATAACAACTGCCGCAGACAATGGTCCGAAACCGACTACCCCATCTTATATTGACGATGACAATATAGCAAGCTATTATTTCTCCAAAAATTCTAAGGGCGGCTATTTCGCTCCGGCTACGGGGATTCCGGCTTTTACAACCAATACCGGGAACAATAACAACCGAGGCGACTCCATGACTGTTATCGGAAACGGAGCTACCACCGGACGCTATGGGTCTCGTATTGGGTTTAGGTTAAAGTCGGCATTGAATATTGAGACCGCCACTTCTCTGTTTACTTTGGTCGGTGGAACAGTGAGTGCGGACTATGCAGACCCTGGTGGAACCAGTACCACTTATTATTATATAGACACCGTATTGCGGTTAACGGGCTACACTACTGGGTATCGCATTGAAATTCCATTAAGAGTCTTAAAGAAACAATAGAGGGTTATTTAGAGTATGGCAACTTCATTTAAAACATTAACGACCGAAGATATACAAAACACACGCACACTGCTGCATGAGGCAGTCCCGATTACAGGGTCGATATTTTCAGGCACTTATACCGATCTTCCACCGCCGGCTGCAACGAGCGAACAGAATATAAAAAATTATTCTCACGGAATGTTTCAATCCGTTTATGACTATCCCTATTTAAGCTCCTCAGCAAACCATATCGTGGATATATCCGTGGGGGTAAATTCCGGCTCTCTTTATGGACTTGGTGGAGCAACCTTCACCGGTTCGGGGGGAATGATACAACAGCAACAAAAAGCCCAAATTTATTCTAACATGGCTCAGGTACTTGTTGGGTATACCCCGTCCGGAACCATTAGACAGTTTGATGAAGATGGGGTACATACCGACGGTAACAAACTGGACCAGTGTTATTTTTTGAACTTTTCCCGACTTCTCAGCAAGGATGAAATACAGTATCAGTCTTTTCAAATGAATTTCTCGGTAGAGCCTAACTCGTCGGCTTCGGGCTCGATTCAGGCTACAACTTGTGTAGCAATCGCTAAAGACGTAAGCGGATCCAGAAACCTTAAGGTTAACTCTCCGGCTGGGGAATATAATGTTCTTTACCTTTCAGCATCGGGTGACACCAGCGAGTTCCAAGGTGACGTAATTCCTTATGCCGGGCCCGGCGTTGTTGGTTCGGGCGGCGGAGTTGAGCAGCTACAGCCTTGCGGACTAATATATTATCAAGCCGGCATTGCTGTTTTAACCTCTTCTATGTTTAAGGTTGCACTGAGTGGAGGACTTTTGAGTAATGAATTGGTTGCTGGGGCCGGCACTGAGGGGCGAGTAATAATGGACCCCCGAACAGGCACCGACCTTTGGGGGATTGACGAACTTTTGATGACCGGTTCGATATCGGGTTCGGCTAATGCCTTCCGTCAACGCGTTCAAAATATTACCTTTAACAATACGACCGAGCTTAATTCAACAATTTACTTCTGCCGTGCAAACGCAAGCGAGTTTAATTTTAGTAGTAATCCTACCTATCTTTCCCAGAGTAAAATATTTGTGAAAGAGGTTCGTGCGGATGAGCCTATCTCGTATATTACGACCGTGGGTCTATATGGGTCAAGTAATGAGCTTATGGCGGTAGGCAAACTGAGTGAACCCCTGAAGAAGACTCCCTCAAACGAGTTTACGCTAAGAGTTCGATTAGATTATTAGTGGAGGAGGGATATGCCTTATCTCCACAAGTTTGGTCCTAACGACGTTCTAAAGAACCGGCTTACGACTAAACCTCAATTTACATTTTCTATGTATAGTGGCTCGGCTTATTTAAACGAGTCTCGTAATGACGGTATAAGTACAGGCTCCGTTAATCTATTTGAAATAAACCCAGGACGATTATCCCAGAGCTTTAATGTGATATATCCTTTTCGGGTTAAGAATGGTGATTATCTTCGCCCCATGGGGGTTTCTAAGGTGGAGTACACTGAGACCGAGCTAGGAGAGCAAATGATCGGCTCGGCTATTCTTACATCTAGTATAGAGCGTTATTATATTCCGGCTTTAGCAAATCCGTATGATCCGGTCCACGGCGGCCCTCCGATTTGGGGAAGCTCATTTTATACTCCAACTCGGGCAGAGTCACTGCCTGTCAATATTCCGGCCAACCAAGAAGATCACATTGTGGAGAATTATTTCCGCCGTCGAAAAAAAATCATAGCGTTGCGAAATACATTAAACGATAACAAAATACTGAGTCCCACTTTTGATTATGCTTATTATTCGGGGTCTACTGTTAATCTTCTTAGTATTCCTTCTATTCTGTTTGGTTCCGGAATCGACCCAGGATCCGTTAGTCTCAAATTTTATTATTCTGGTTCGCTAATCGATGAGGCTAAAGATATGAGACGTAATGGGCAGTTAATTTCCGTCGGCTCTGGAAGCAACACTTCTGGAAGTGTGGTAGGATCTGTGCTGTATAACCAAGGATTTATTTTGCTTACGTCTTCATATGCCATCGCCCCCAGTTATGATAATTATCTCTTCACCATCGAGGACGGCGGGCCTGAACAATTTAAGGCTAGTTGGCTTTATTTTGGAGCCTACATTTCGGGCTCAAATTGGGAAGACGACGGATGCTCATCAGCAGCCAGCCAACCGTCTTACCCGCCGGGAGGATTTCCAAGTGCAAGCTCTTATGCCCTAGCTTTTAGGGGAACGACCACAACCCCAATGATGACGATGTTTGCGACTGCTCAAGCTCAAGATGCTACGAATTCGCAAAACCCTACATGGATAAGCTCTTCAGAGGGTGGCTGGACAGCTTCTAGTTCTTTTGGATCTGGGTCCTATCAAGAACGACGCTACGCCAAGATAACTAACTTTTCTCAAAACCAATACGCTGACTATGATTCGCCATTTGAAAAACAGGCTTTTATCGAGAGCATTGGCATTTATGACAAGGATAAAAACCTATTAGGAGTGGCCAAGCTGGCAACTCCGGTTTTGAAAAAACAAAAAGATCAATTTACATTTAAGATAACCTTAGATATGTGATATCATAAATAATGATATTGGGCTTAGATATTTCTACTACGATGGTGGGAGCCGCCATTTTAGATTCCTCTAGTAGAGATTTAAAACGATCGGTTGGCTGGGACATATCAAAATGTTCCACCACCTATGATAAAGCTGAAATGATTGGTGCCGAACTTTACGGCATCCGATCCGAATATAAGATAGAGCATGTTTTTGTGGAAACAGCCTTGAAGAGATTTCTACCAGGGAAGTCGCGTGCTGATACTATTATTAAATTAGCAAAGTTTAATGGAATTGTCTCGTGGATCTGCTATGAATGTTTTGGACTTGAACCCACATTTATTAATGTAAATACTGCTCGGTCCTTATATGGACTTTCATTTCCTCGGGGAACAAAAAGCCCTCAAAGAAAAAAGATGGTCATCGAGGAAGTCATCGAAAAAGAAAAAACAGCTTTTAGATATGAAATGGCTCGGGGAGGGAGGAATTACAAGAGGGGAACCGATGATCGGGCCGACGCTATTGTAATTGCCCGAGCAGGAGAATTTCTTTTACGGAACAAAGACAATAAAGGATTCTTAACCGAGAAAATAATTTTAGTTGATTGAGGTACTATTTATACCATGAAGCTAACATCAGATATAATTCGCAAACTGATAGGTGAAGAGCTTGAGAAGAGCTTGTTAACCGAATTGGATGAAACACAACAAGGGATGGTGGATGCCATTGTGGACATTCTTCGACAAACCTACGAGATTAATCCTGCAAGTGTTACCACAATCTTGTCAACTGTCAAGACGAACTTGTCCAAGCCAGTCGTTAAGGAAACCTTTGTGGATAAGCGAAAACAAAGTGCCGACAAACATTTCAGCGGCGGACAAAGCCCCGGTGATGCTGATGACACTTGGCACAACTGTATGGTAGATGTAAAGAAGGACGGCAAGTCTCTAGAGTCCGCCGCCAAAATCTGCACCAAGTCACGAGAAGAAGGCGGAGCCACCCTCAAGTGGGGCGAGAAACGCAAAAAAGAAGTACGAGCAGCCCGCCCCGGCGGAATGAAGTAGGATAGGGCATGGGCCATTCCTCGAATATTCTGCGACAACTCGTCAAAGAAGAGATAGATAGGTACACTATCTCGGAAAATCAAATAGAGAATTTGCTGGGACCAGACGATCAACTCCACGAAGATCTCGTAGCGGGACTCCAACAAATTCAAGCCGTAGCACCGATGGTGGTCATGTTGTCTCTGGGGGGAGCCGTCACTTTAAGTTCTCTAAAAGTGGCATATGCCAACATGATACTGAAAAAGGACCAAGCCATCGCGAAATATTTGAGAAACGCTGAGGACCCTGAACAGGCACAAGGAAAACTTCTACACTCCCTAATGACCGCCCCTGCTGCAACAGCGGGAAAGATTGCCAAAAAGGTATTTAATACTATTACCGGCAAAGTCAAAAAAGACAAAGAGATGGGTTCAAAATTGGCACCGTTAGTGCAGCAAATACAAAATCATCCTGACTGGGACAAAGTCCAGGCATCATTGAAGAAATATGAGACTGATCGAAGAACCTACCGCACCTCGGCCGGCGGCACCTCTTCTCCCAAAAGTATTCGAGACTTTACCACCGATTATAAGAATTTCGAAGAAGCCATGAAACTCGCTAGAAATATGTTCAAAGAGATTATTAAAGATAATCCTTTAGATCCTGATGTGGAGAAGTGGGTAAAAGAAGCCGGCGAAGAATGGCCAGAGGCGGTTGATGATGACATTCTTAAAATGATCGATACAGAACTCAAGACTGCTAAGGCTGACGTCACCGCCGATCAACAGCGGCAATGGGATAAAGAAAAAGCCGACCGCAATGCCATTCGGCAGCGTAATCGAGCAGCCTCCGCCTCCAAACAAGCCGCTAAGATGCCCGGTGCCGGCGAAACCGACGTCCAAAAGAAAGCCAGTCAAGCCGCAGAAAAAAGAGAGAAAGACTATCTTTTTTAAAAACTTCTTGACCTAGCCCAAAATCATGGTATTATATTCATGCGGGAGGAGTACCGTTATGGAAAACGTGATGAAAAAGTGGAAACGATATTTGAACGAACAAGGAGGTTCGGAACAATATCAGTTGTTTAGCGACATGGATGGCGTCCTCGTCAACTTTGAGGACGGCGTCCTTAAATACATGAACGAGAAGATGCAGGAAATCGCAGAGAACCAAGAAAAATATAAAGCCCTTAAAGGATCTGGAGATCGGGACTATAAGCTCTACAAGGCAGCCCGCAAAGCCGCCGAAGAGCTTGGCGGCTGGGACGTAGAAATAAATAAATGGCACATCGCCCGCTCCGATCAGGAGGGGAGCCTAGGTCGTAACAAGAAGATCCGAGAGTTTATGTACCGGCTCGTAGAAAACAACGTTGACCTCTGGGCCAACCTCGGCTGGGAAAAAGGCGGAAAGCAACTTTGGGATTATATCAAAGATGTTCCAGGGTTGGAGATTCTATCTGCTCCGATGGCAGAAGGTTCCAAAGTCGGCAAGAGAATTTGGGTTGAGCGAGAATTAGGATTACCAGTCAGTAAAGTTAACCTGGCTGACAGCAAGAAGTCCTACGGCGAATGGAACGGAAAACAGGGTCTTTTGGTTGACGACCGTGATAAATACGTCAACGAGTTTAGAGCCGGCGGTGGAATTGCCATTAAACATGATCCAAATGACGTGGATAATACGATTAGGCAACTTCAAAAATACGGCTTCTAATTGCTCAACGATCCGGCGGCAGCCAAAAAGAAAAAGATACTTGATGAAATCCTTGGCAGACCTCAACGCCAAGGTAAGGAATATCTTTATCAATCCAGATGTTGCGGGCACCACAAACGTAAGCTCTCAATAAACTTTGACAAGAACGTTGCGAAGTGCTGGGCATGTGACTGGAGAACCAAAAATTTACGACGCCTTGTCAGGCGTTGGGGCGACATAAGTCACATCCATAGATGGAAAGATTTTGACGCTGATATAGAGCTAGGCGACCTGGACAACCTGTTTGTCAAGGAAGAGGATTCTACACAGAGAATCGACCTTCCAAGTGAGTTTCAAACGCTTACTGGTCGTTCTCACCCTGCCTCGGCAAGAGTTCCCCTAAACTATTTACGCAAACGTGCCGTTGTAGAGAAGGACGTTCTGTTTTGGAAGATAGGCTATTGTGCTTCCGGCGAATACAAAAACAGGATAATTCTCCCATCATTTGACGACGAAGGTTATTGTAACTTTTTTACGTCCCGCACATACGACCCCAACATCTGGCCTCCGTATATGAACGGACCAGGCAACAAAGACATCATCTTCAACGAACTGCTAATTGACTGGGAGCGAGAGGTGACTTTGGTTGAGGGCGTCTTTGACGCAATCGTTGCTGGCGAGAACAGCATACCACTCCTCGGCTCAACGCTCAGAGAAGACAGCAGGCTTTTCAGGAAGATCGTAAAAAACGACACGCCAGTCTTGTTGGGGTTGGACGCTGACGCACACAAAAAAGCGATGAAACTTGTGAAGGCTTTGCTGGCTTACGATGTAGAAGTTCGATTGATGAACACGTCAGGCTACAAAGACATTGGAGAAATGCCTCCAGATGTATTTCAAGAGCGGAAAGACAAAGCACCCTTTATTGATTCCGACGCCTATTTATTGAAGATTGCTTTAATGGCATGAGGGACCCCAATGAAATTGATGATGGAGAGTTGGCGACGCTTTGTAAAACTTCACGAAGCAGTCAACCCTGAGACAATCAAAAAGATTCAGGACGCCCTCACACACGCGGGCGGTGACTCTTATATGGTTGGCGGGGCAGTTCGGGACTCTCTTATTCCCGGTACACCAGAATCCAAAGACATAGATTTTGTAGTCACTGGTCTGACCCTTGACGAAATCGCAGAGGTGCTCGCCCCGCTGGGAAGCATCAACCAAGTTGGCCAATCCTTTGGCGTGGTGATTGCGAACATTGACGGCGAGGATTTTGATATTGCTATTCCCCGCACAGGCGAAACCAAAACGGGAGAAGGCCACGCTGACTTTGAAGTGACCACCGACCCCAACGCCCCAGTTGAGTCAGACTTACAGCGTCGTGATTTCACCATCAACGCTATGGCTCAAGATGCCGACGGAAATATTATAGACCTCTACGGCGGCAAAGAAGATATACAAAACAAGATAATCCGGGCGGTAGGAGAACCCGAAGAGAGATTCAACGAAGACCCGCTACGGATGCTGCGAGCCCTACAATTTGCCGTCCGCTTTGGATTTACGATTGAGCCAAAAACTGCGGCAGCAATAAAAAAACTATCAGACAAATTCCAAACCATCGCCCCCGAAAGAATTTTAGGGGAGTTCAAAAAGGCTTGGACCAAAGGCAGCCAAAACACGGACCTCTTTATAAAACTACTTGATGACCTCGGTGTGGGCGAAACTTTATTTGGACCAGACTTCCAACCCAAGGCAGTCAAAGTATCAGGAGACGCAAACGATTTAACAAATGCTAATTTTGTGTCGTTCTTTCTATTGGGTGGCGATCCCGCTGCCCTCCGCCCCACCAATGAGATGATGGGTTATCTTCAAATTGCTCGCTCGGTATTGAGCGGGGAAAAAGAAGTTTGGGAACTTGGAGGCAAAGCCAAAGATAAACTACCTCTCGTAGCCAGCGTCCTAAAATCTTTTGACAAAAAGGCTGCCGCCAAAATTGAGGACGCTTTATCGTTGCCTCTCTCTCCCCAAGAACTAGTTATAGGAGGCAGAGAATTAATGTCTCTGGGTTTGAAGGGTCCGCAGATTGGACAGGCACAGCAAGATATCTTGCGAGCCATCCACAGCGGAGAAATAAAGAACGAGCCCGAAGACATTGAAGATTTCTTACAGAGGAGAGTGACATGAAGCTTTTAATGGAACAGTGGCGAAAGTTTCTCAAGGAAGACACGAGAGCTTTTCACGGCTACGGCATGGACCCTGTTAAAATGAGAGTTCCAGCATGTAGCAAAGGGGAAGACCCGGCCAACCCAAATAATCAGTGGGAAAGCGAAAAAGAAGAGGGCTGCCCTAAATTTACTGATGACAAGGACATTGGAGCAGATCATGAAGACGCTCAGGAAGCTATTGCTTTTATAGAAAATGTGAAACCAGAAAAATTGATAGCCTATAGTCGTGGCGGTGCCGTCGCCTCAATGGCTCTTAATCAAACCCAACATAAGCCTGAAGTGGTTTTTGTTGCACCAGCTTGGAAGCGTGGGTGGGTAGCGAAGAATCCTCTTCCCCCTTCGGGACTCCAGGGAGCCATTGTTCATGGAACTCGCGACAACGCCGTTCCTCTCCGGCATAGTTTTGAATTAGCCAAAGAAACCGGAATGCCGTTATATGTGGCACCGGAAAAAAACCACATCAGTATTTTAAAATTCAAAGATAACCCGGAAAAAGCAATACAGGTTTCTCCAAAAATATTTGGTCTGGCACTCAAGCATCTGCCTGAGTGGGAATCGGGACTGGGGAGTAAGGAGCAGGTTGAAGCCCAACACCAGTTTGTGGAGAAGCTAAGACAAAAATGAAACTTTTAATGGAACAGTGGCGAAACTTCTTGACAGAAGATAAGATGGCTGATATAAACGCAGACCAAGCCTACAGTACCAAAGTCAAAGGCATCAACGTCATTATCAATCTCAAGGATACTGACCTTGAGGGAACCCGACACAGCAAGGAACGCCAGTTCCGCCACGACGAAAAGATTTCCAATCAGGCCATCATCCAAGCAGTTGAGATGGCCATCGGCAAAATCATTCAAGACTTTGCGAACGGCGAACTTGCGAACGATGAGCCTTTCCATATCCGGATGGTGGGCAGAGGCAAAGTTCCAGCCCTCAA
>Ga0209756_1001916_pt1 | contig 18537 bp, 13 predicted proteins | sample ETNvirenome_6_85_FD_184071 | JGI IMG/M metagenome (GOLD analysis project Ga0209756, IMG submission 184071) | Marine viral communities from the Pacific Ocean - ETNP_6_85 (SPAdes) (version 3) | ecosystem: Environmental > Aquatic > Marine > Oceanic | place: Pacific Ocean | collected 2013-06-19
GAAACTTTGCAAGATTCACTATCTTCTAAAGAGCAAAATGCTCCTCAGAATTTAAATGAAGCTGTAAGTAAAAATAACCGGCTTGTTTTGAAATCAAATAAAAAAGATACGCAAGTTTCAAATTCTGTTGCAGAACGAATGAAGAAACTTGCAGGAATTATTTAAGGAGAAAAAAAATAATGAGTATTATTGAAAAATTAACTGAGGGCATCATTAAACGTGATGTTCAAAAAGAAGGCCAAGCTCTTCTCAATAAATGGGAAAAGACTGGTCTTATGGAAGGGATTGAGAGTGATCATGGTCGTAATAATATGGCCTGTCTTCTCGAAAACCAAGCTAAAGAGTTGCTGCGTGAAGCATCAACAATGAATGCTGGTAACGTTGAAGGTTTTGCAGCAGTTGCATTTCCTATCGTTCGAAGGGTATTCGGTGGTCTAATTGCAAATGAGTTAGTATCGGTTCAGCCTATGAGCTTGCCGTCTGGCCTCATTTTCTTCCTAGACTTTACATTCCAATCAGCCCGTCTTGGAGATAAGGGTGGGGAATCACTCTATGGTGGCGGAGTTGTGGGTCGTCAAATTACTGGTGGTATGAATCTGAGCAGTCTCAGCGCTTCGCAAACCAGTTTTTACAATCTCAACAATGGTTACGCATCACCAACGGGTTCTACCGTAGTTACGATGCGCCTGATTGCTTCAGGAACTTACGGAACTGTTTCGTCTAGTGCTACAAAAGGTATTCGCTATGCTTCCCATAGTGGTAGTGGATTCCGAACTCTTGGCGATTCTTTTGCAAGGTTGCTAAGACATGATCCTGGTTTTATTTCAGGTACAACTACGGCAGGTATTTATCGAATTGCTACTGCCAGTACTGTTTTAGTGGTAGGAGGTAATAATTCAACACTCAATTTTGATGATTTAGTGGGATTGACGGTTACTAATCCATCCGTCGCCGGAGCAACTGCTACGCAATGTCGTTGGTTAACTCAACTTTCAGGAACGGATGCTGGTTTCTTTAAACCGGGAACTGATAACCGGGCTGATCCAGGTCTTTATGTAGTCTTTGCGGATAATACTGGAGTTGCAACGTTTGCTTCAACCAGAGGACGTATTCAATGCAATGTTTCCTTTCCGATAAAAGATTCGATGGAAGCTGGAGGAGCTTTGGGCTCAATTGTCGGTTCACAGACTTGGGGACTTGAAAACAATTCTGCGGCCAATGCCCTGCCTGAAATTAACATTAAGGTTGATAGTGTTTCTATTACAGCAGACACAAAGAAACTTAAGGCTAAGTGGACGCCAGAACTTCAGCAAGACATTAATGCATACCATAATTTGGATGCAGAAGTTGAGCTAACTGGTATTCTGTCAGAGCAAATCGCACTTGAAATTGATCAAGAGATTCTTGAGGATCTTGTTGTTGGTGCTCGGGCTGGAACTTATTACTGGTCACGTAAACCTGGTAAGTTTGTTGCACGAACTGGCGGGAATGCGGGTAACCCTGTTAATCAGTCGTTGTTCCCAGATTTTACTGGAACAGTGTCTGAGTGGTATGAGACTCTTCTCGAAACTGTCAATGATGTTTCTGCACAGATTCATCGCAAGACGCTTCGAGGTGGAGCTAACTTTATTGTTACTAGCCCAGAAGTTGCAAATATCTTGGAATTCACTAGTGGGTTCCGAGCAGATACAACTGCTGACGAAGCCAGAGGAACGGCTGGTGCAGTTAAGACTGGACAAATTAGCAAGAAATGGGATGTGTACGTTGACCCGTATTTCCCACGAAATCTAGTTCTAGTTGGACGTAAAGGTAACAGCTTCCTCGAAAGTGGATATGTGTACGCACCTTATGTGCCGCTGCAAGTTACTCCTACTATCTTCAGTCCAGACGACTTCACGCCTCGCAAGGGTGTGATGACTCGTTATGGTAAGAAGATGGTTCGACCTGACATGTACGGTTTAGTTATCGTTGAAGATCTTGTCTAATTTATTAGACTTATTTTCATAATCATAGTGAACCCCGGCTTTCTTTTGAGAGTCGGGGTTTTCTTTTTCGTTTAAAGCCTCTTTCAACTATTTAATTAATAGGAGAATAATAATGGCAGTTCCTAAATTAACCCCAGTTCAAAAAACAAGTCCTTATGTTTTAAAGTCCACAGGTTCGTACATTCTGGTTACATCTGCAAGTGTTCCATATGGTGTTTATCTGAGTGGTGCTTTAAGTTCAAGTCAATGGACAAGTGGAGCAGTCGCTCAAGTTGCACTTACTTATAAAATGCTTGGCGGCGATGTTCTTGATATTGAATTAACAGAAAATAATATTTATACGTCCTATGAAATGGCTACGTTAGAATATTGCACTATTATTAATAATCATCAAGCCAAAAATGTTTTATCTGACTTTCTTGGAAAGACAACAGGGACTTTTGATCATGAAGGCGCACTTCAATCGGGTGAATTATCATCAAGCTTAAGTGGAACTCATCTTGCATTAAAATTTCCTAAATTTAATTTTGCATATAGTGCTCGTGTGGCGGAAGGTCTTGCTGGAGGAGCAGGAATTGGCGATGACGTAAGAATCTATTCTGCTTCCATCACCCTGAAAGACAATGTTCAAAATTATGATTTACAAAAAATAGTGCAATCTGCATCTGTAGATGGTAGTGAAACTGGGCTCGCATTTACGGGAAGTGTAAACAATAAACGCATTGCTATACAGCGCGTTTATTATAGATCTCCCTCAACTATGTGGAGATTTTATGGTTATTATGGCGGATTAAATGTTGTGGGAAATTTGTATACTTATGGTCAATATTCCGATGAATCTACATTTGAAGTGGTCCCAACATGGCAAAATAAATTACAAGCGATGGCTTTTGAAACAAGTCTTTATACTCGCGCATCTCACTATTCTTATGAGATAAATGATAATAGAATTCGTCTTTATCCGCCGCCCGCTCAACCAGGCACAGGTGCGCCATCTAAAATATGGTTTGATTTTAGTATCCCTCAAAATCCTTGGGTAGAAGATGTTACTCGTAAATCGGGTGTGGACGGTATAAATAATTATAATACTTTGCCATTTGCTAATATTCCATATGAAAACATTAATAGCATGGGTAAACAGTGGATACGAAAATATGCTCTAGCTATTGCAAAAGAAATGCTTGCCCAAGTTCGTGGCAAATTCAGTACAGTTCCAATACCAGGGGAATCAGTTACTTTAAATTTTGCAGATTTATCAACACAAGCGAAAGAAGAAAAAGAAGCTCTTAAAACTGAGCTTAAGGAATTGTTGGATGCACTAACATATGCCACTTTGATGGATACCGATGCGAAATTAGCCGAAGACTCTACTCGACTTCAGATTCACATCCCAATGGGGATTTTTAGAGGGTAAAGTGAATGGCATCGAATAAATGGAATAGACCTGAGACTCCACCACCACCTCTTTTTCTCGGGAAAAAAGAAAGAGATCTCGTTAAACAGGTTAATGATGAATTAATTGAGCGTGTAATTGGTCAAGAGGTTCTTTATTATTCTATAAGCAATACCCATACAGACTTTCATCCATTATATGGTGAAGCAATTGAAAAGAATTTTCTACCACCTATAAGAGTTTATGTTTTAATTGAATGGGGGGAAACAACCACTTCCATCGCCAAATATGGACTGGATCGTGTATATCATTTAACATGTCATTTTCATAAAAGAAGATTAACAGAAGATCAAAACTTATATGTTCGAGAAGGGGATTTTATTTTATATGGTGAAGACTATTATGAAATAGCTACTTTGACTGAACCAAAACAATTATTTGGACAGACGGAACACATGTTGGAAATATCCGCTAAGTGTTTCCGTGCTCGTCAAGGACTTTTTGATGGGAGATAAATATGGCAATTGATAATATGTTAACAGGTAGTGTAGATCGAAGCGGAATTGCAGAACATAGCATGAGCGCCATCATGCCATATGAACCTTCCACTTTAGAAACAATAGATTTTGCCATTTATAACTGGCTTAAAGATACAATGAACATTTCTTGCACAACCAACAAGGGTTGGAAAACTGTGCCCATTGTGTGGGTGGCTGGAGAACGCTCCTGGCAGTTAAAAAATCATAAAGATTTAAGAGATAGTGATGGCACTTTGATTTTTCCCATCATTGCCATTCAGCGTGAAGGCTTTGCAAAAACTCCGAATAATAAGGGAGTTTTTTGGGGAAACATACCACCTGTCAACGATGCTAAAGGGGGTTCGATAACAATTGCGAGGAGAATCAAACAGGATAAAACAGCCAATTTTGCTAATGCTGATGCGTATAGAAAAAAAGCAACAATAGTGGGAAATGCGGGAGAAAATGGAGTTCAACAAATTAATTTTCCTATGCCTAAAAATAAAAAAGTGGTTTATGAGACCATTACAATTCCAATGCCTGTTTATATTGACGTTAATTACAGCATCAGTTTAAGAACGGAATATCAACAACAAATGAATGAAGCCATTCAGCCTCTCGTAACCTTCTCTAAGGCAATTAATTATTTAAAATTAAAGCACGAGGGACATGCATATGAAGCATTTATGCAGCCTGATTTTTCAGCAGAAGGAAATGTGTCTGAACCAGGAGAAGAAGCCAGATTTTATGAAACCAAACTCAGCATTAAGGTATTAGGGTATTTGATAGGTTCCGATAAGAATGATAAACAACCGCATATTGTAATTCGAGAAAATGCTGTAGAAGTAAGAACTCCTAGAGAAAGGGTTGTCATGGGAGATGAACCAGATTGGGGACCGATTGGAACCCCCAAGGGAAAATATCGGTCATAATCATTCCTTTGTCTTTTCGAGCAATAACCTACTATTTATTAGAGACTTTTAAAGCACTAAGGAGAAACACGCATGGCACAAAGCAAATTCAGATTTGTATCACCGGGAATTCAACTTCGCGAGATTGATAGATCGCAAGTCCCCGATGAACCAGAGGCAGTGGGGCCAGTTATCATTGGTCGCGCCCAAAGAGGGCCAGCACTTCGACCAGTAAAAGTTCAAAATTTTACTGAATTTGTTGAAATTTTTGGTGAACCTTTGCCTGGTGGTGCTGGTGGAGATATTTGGAGAAAGGGCTCTGAAGGAATGGAGCCAACCTATGGTGCTTATGCTGCTCAAGCGTGGTTAGCAAATGGAACTCCTTTAACTTATGTTCGTTTATTAGGACAGAATAATAGTGGTGGACCATCGACAGGCGATAAACAAGCCGGTTGGCAAATTGGTGGCACTCCAAACGGAACTCGTGCGCGAGGTGGCGCTTATGGGTTGTTTGTTGTTGATAGTGGCACTGTTGGTGCAATGTCTCGCACCGACGCAGGTCATGGCTTGACCGGGACTCTGGCAGCCGTTTGGTATTGCACCGGCAGTTCTGTTGAGCTTTCGGGTGCAATACGTTGCGGTCCACAACCGTCCGGGCCGGTGGTCACGGGATCCGGCGTTTTAATTAAGAGTGTGGCAGCTGGTCCAGAATTCACGGTATTAATTCAATCAGATCAAGGAATTCAAGAAACAGTAAATTGTAATCTTAAAGATGAATCTGCGGGGAATTTTATTCGCAAAGTTTTTAATACAGATCCCACTAAACTTAATTCAAGACTTTATGGCTCTGCAAATACAGCTTCTTATTTCTTAGGTGAAAGTTTTGAGCGTGATGTTTCTGCAAAAATTGGTAGCGGCTCTAGCGCAGGCGATGTTTGGGGATTTATAGCAGCCTTAACTGACGGTGAGTCGTCCAGTCCTATTTTATGGGGAAAAAACTATGCTAGCATGTCTCCAGCTCAAACCAATTGGATTGTGGGTCAAAATACTGCTGCGTCTGCAAGTTTTAATCCTTCGAACCTTCAGCGGTTGTTTCAAGTAGTAGCTCTAGATAGTGGTGAATGGACCCAAGAAAATATTAAAATTTCTATTACAGACATTCGTTATTCTAATGAACCATCAGAACCATACGGGTCATTTGGTCTTATGTTAAGGAATGCTAGGGATTCTGATGAGGCTCCTCAAGTAATTGAAAGTTTTTCAAACCTAGATTTAAATCCTAATTCTCCTAATTTTATTGCGCGAAGAATTGGTGATGCGTATGCTAAATGGGACGACACTGATAGACGGTATCGTTATTTTGGCAAATATGCTAATAACTCCCGCTATGTGCGTATTAAGATGAAGGATGAAAATGGTCCAACTCCTGCAAGTCAACTACCAATGGGTTATTTTGGCCCACCACGCTTCGGCACTTTCCAGGTTTTAAGTGGAGCCGTCCAACCAACCAGACCAGGGCTCCCCTTAATTAATCAGACGATGCCTCGCGCAATTTGTGCGACCTCGGGGTCTTCGCCAGGTTATAGAAACCCAAATTTGTTGCTCGGCGGTGGTGCGTTAGTTAATACTGCGGCACAAGGGGGCAGCCCATTTACAGCTTCTTTTGAATTTCCGCAAACTTATTTACGTACTTCTACGGCACAAGGAAATTTAAACGATCCTAGTGATGCATATTGGGGCGTTGATACTACTATAGCTGGGGGCAGTACCAGATTTGATGCTGCTTATGAAGATGTAGTTCGTGGGTTGCCAGATATTGGTCGAACATCCACGGGTCCGCAAACAAATGCTTCGTCTTCGGTGTCGGGAAATGTAATTTCATATTCTTATGTCTTTACTCTTGAAAATATAAGTTATCATACGTCGGCCTTGAGCCCATCGGAGGTAGCTTCACATTCGAATATGCAAGCTTCTTCTCAAACTCGCGAAGCATATTATATTTCGGGTTCTTTATCGGGTGGTTATTCTCTTTCTACTACAGGTACAAATACATATAAAAATGTTTTGGATGCCGACTTCAATCAATTTACACTGCCAATGTTTGGTGGATTTAATGGAACCGATATTAGAGAAACGAATCCATTTAATAATTATTATGCCAGCAGTTTCACTCCGACACTGACAAACGATTCGAAGTTTAATTCCATTAGGCAAGCAATTGATTCTTGTGCAGATCCTGAGCTGGTGGAGTGCAATCTAATGTCTGCACCAGGTATTGGTACTACTACTGCTACTCGCGGTTTGACTAATCATATGTTAGATATATGCCGCCGACGAGCTGATGTAATGGCGGTTATTGATATTGAGGGCGGCTATTTGCCAGCCCCAGATCGAAGTAGTTTTGGATCTGATGCTGACACTGGCAACCGTGGCAAAGCATCGACAGCTGCAACAACTCTACGAGATAGACAACTTAATAATAGTTATGGAACCTGTTATTATCCATGGATTCAAATCCGGGATCCGGATTCTGGAATTAGTTTCTTTGCGCCACCATCAGTCGCAGCGATGGGAACCTATGCTTATTCACAAGCTAAGGCTGAAATATGGTTTGCACCCGCAGGATTTACACGCGGTGGACTAAGTGAAGGGGCTGGTGGAATTCCCATTATTGGAGTAACCGAAAGATTAACTTCAAAAGACCGGGATAAACTCTATGAAAATAATATTAATCCAATCGCTTCATTCCCAGCAGAAGGGCTAGTGGTGTTTGGACAAAAGACACTTCAATCAACCAGAAGCGCTTTGGATCGCATTAATGTGCGACGGTTGTTAATTCATGTTAAGAAAGAAATTTCAAGAATTTCATCCAAGTTGCTTTTCGATCCAAACACACAAGTAACTTGGGATAGATTTACTGGCCAAGTTAGACCTTTCCTTGAAAGTGTTAAATCAAGGTTAGGATTGGAAGATTACAAGGTTGTTTTAGATTTAACAACCACTACTCCCGATTTGATTGACAGAAATGTCATGTATGCCAAGATTTTCTTGAAGCCAACTAGAGCAATTGAATTTATTGCTATTGACTTTGTAATTACAAATACTGGAGCATCATTCGAGGATTAATAAGAAGAATGACTAATTATAATAGGAGAAAATACAAATGACTTTTTGGCAAGACCCAAATTTAGAACCAAAACGTTCTTTTAAATTTATTTTGAGAATCCCTGGTGGTGCTAACACCCAAGGAATATCAGACTTTTTAGTGAAGAAGGTTAAAAAACCAGAATGGGAAGTTAGTTCTATTGAACACAAGTTCTTAAATCACTCCTTTTATTATCCTGGTAAAATTAAATGGTCTCCATTGGATGTAACTATTGTAGATACTATTGATCCAACTGCAAATGCAAGCCAACAAATTATGCATATTTTAGAACAATCAGGGTATGAACTACCAGTCACGCCGACCGCGACGACTGGGTGGGGAACTATTTCCAAGGCGAAAGCAGTTGCTAATGCTCTTGGTACAGTTACAATTATAACCATTAATAGTGAAGGACAGGAAGTAGAAAAATGGGTTCTCAATAATGCGTGGGTTACAAAAGTTGCTATGGGCGAATTAACTTATGACGATGAAGCACTTGTAGAAGTTACTTTGTCAATTCAATATGATAATGCTTTCATCGATGTGTTGGGCGGCGGCGATGGAAAAATTCCTACAGCTTCCGGCTAAAAAATCATTTATTTTCTGATATAATATATACTAAGAGGTACAAATGCCAAGAAACAACCAGAGTCGTCTGGAAAATAAACCCGAAACCGGAGCAGATGCTCCCCCACCAAATACCGATGCACTTTTAAATTTCGTTACTCCCACAGAATTTGTTGAATTACCAACAAAGGGAAAATTTTATTCTACGGATCATCCTTTGCATGGGGTGGATACAATTGAAATTAAATATATGACAGCAAAAGAGACTGATCTTTTGACTTCCAAAACCCTTCTCAAAAAAGGTGTGGCTATTGACCGGATGCTTCAAAGCATTTTGGTTGATAAATCCATCAAAGTGTCTGATTTATTTATCGGAGATAAAAACGCTCTTTTGATTGCGGCGCGTATTAGTGGTTTTGGAGCTTCATATGATGCAAATATTACATGTCGCAACTGCGGAGCAACTTCTGAACAGTGTTTTAACTTAGAAGAAGTTCACCGTAAAGAAGCTTCTGATGATATTAATTTTACACCAGAAGGAACATTTTTTGTTGATTTACCAAAGTCCGAAATTAGAGCAGAATGTCGTTTACTTACGGGGGCTGATGAAGATCTTCTTTTGAAGAAATCAGAGAAAAAGAAAAAATTAAAACTTGTAGAATCTTTGTTAACAGACCAATTAAAATTAATTATTGTATCGCTTGAGGGCGTTACAGAAAGGGGGCCGGTTGAGAACTTTGTGGATGTCATGCCCGCCATGGATTCCAATCATTTGAGAAAAGAATATGCTCGTCTGAAACCAGACATTGATCTTTCTTATTCATTTGATTGCGATAATTGTGGCGCGAACAATGATGTTGCTATCCCTTTCTCAACCAACTTTTTTTGGCCTGGGTGAGCAATACATTGAAAGTGTATATGATCAATTATTTTATCTAAAACATTACGGAGGGTGGAGCTTTATTGAAGCTTATAATCTTCCTATTCAATTGCGTGAATGGTGGCTCAAAAGACTTCAGAAACAATTTGATACTGAAGCGGACCAAGCGAAAAAATCACAACAACACTGATTTAAACCTCCATAAAGAAGGTTTTTTTATTTTATGGCCGTGACTATTTATGTTTATAAGTTATGAGTCCACCACCTAACGATCCAACCGATCCAAATAGTCCGAATTATGGCTTTGGTGATATAGACGCTGATAAAAAAGTTAAAGGTTTAAAAAAACTTACGGAAGCGACAAAAACATTTTCCCAGAACGCCGTCGCTGGCGCGAATAAAAGCCTCACACAATTGAGCAAGACAGCCGGAGGGGTGTTCGATGCTTTTGGGGAAGGTCTTGATTTTTCTATTACGGGTCTTATTAAATTTGCTCTTAAAATAGATCAAGCCCGAGCGGAATTGATGAAGGCTACTGGTGCTGCCGAAGGGCTTAATGCAGCAATGAAAGCTTCTCGGAAACACACCAGAGGTCTTGCAATTCGCATGGAACAACTCTATGGATTCACTAAAGTAGCTTATGAAAATATAGCAGCATTTTCTGAAGCGACTGAAGAATCTCAAGGAGCCATGATAGGCGCAACTGCTGCGTTGACAAAATTGGGGGTTGCGGAACAAACCACTGCAAAAAATCTTAACTCCTTGACAAAGGGTTTGGGAATGACTGGCGTCGAGGCATCCAAAGTCACAATGGATCTTGCCAAAGTTGCTAAATCTTTGGGAAGCTTTATGACACCTGGAAAGATTGCTGAAGAATTTTCAAAGGCGTTGCCTAAATTGGCTGTTTATGGGAAAGGGGCAACAAACGAATTTTATAAGCTCGCTGGACAAGCCAAAGCAACAGGTTTGGAAATTGGTACTCTCCTGGGCGTTGCTGGTAAATTTGATACATTTGAAGATGCAGCAAACAACACGGCTCAATTAAATGCATTGTTGGGCACTCAACTGAATAGTGTTGATATGTTGACCGCAAGTGACGGCGAGCGCCTGGAAATGATGAAAGAAAGTTTTGACCAGACTGGTAAAAGCTGGGAAGGTTTAGATCGTTTTGAGAAAAAACAATTAGCCCAAGCAGCTGGTTTCCAGGACGTGCAGAAAGCAGCACAATTTTTTGGCACCGAAATGGAAGACCTACAAGAAGCTCAAGAAGCAGCTGATCCGGCCTTGGTGTCGCAAAACGAATTAAACGATGCAATGGAGAAAGGCGTTTCAACGATGGAACGGTGGGCGGCAATGTTGGAAGGCATTAAATTTAAGTTAATAAAAATTATTATGCCTCATGTTATGAAGTTTTTTACTTGGATGACAAGCGCACCTAAAGGAAAAAATTCACCCTTGGACAATATGGTAAAAGTTCTGTTGAAAATCGGAGGTTATTTTGATAAATATATCCTGATTCCGATGGGTGAAATTTGGGACGGAATGAGCACGGGGTCAAAAGATACTGTTTCGATGATTATGGGAATTGTCTTAGCTCTTGGTCCCATTATCGGAATTGCCACAACGATATTGGGTATTTTTGGAGCAATACTAAACATACCAGTATTAATTGCTTCTGCATTGGGAGGAGTAATAGGATATTTTTGGGATGATATTCAAGAGTTTTGGCAAAAAATGCAACCCTATATCACAATGCTTACTGGCTACATTGCGTCAAAGTGGGAAGAGCTAAAACCGATAATTAAATTAGTCGTCGATGACGCCCTCGCAAAATGGGAAGAATTAAAGCCAAAAATTACCAAGGTGATTGATAAGGTTATGGATAAGTGGGATGAACTAAAACCTAAGATCACCAAAATTATGGACCAGCTTAAACCTTTATTTGGAAAAATGGAAGATTGGATGACGGACCCGATAAAAGCAGCGGGAAATCTTTTTACTAAGGTAATAAACCAGTATCTTATTGGAGGCATTAATGATGCAATCCGAGAAATGTGGGTTTCAAGTTTGCCCAATTCCGTGATTGCGATGCTTCCTTCTCCACCCCAATTAGATCCATTGGAGCTTGACACGTTGCATGAGGGTGGACCTTTAGTCGGTCCTGCCAAAGTTCGCAGTGACGAATATATAATCATGCCACCAGCAAACGCACCAGCGGGTCAAGTGCTTACTCCACAACAAATGGGAAATACAGATGATAAACCCGTTACAGTTGTAATTAATATTGATGGAAGAGAGTTTGTGAGACAAACAGTCTTTCCAGTATTGAATAAAGAATTTAACTTACAAGGAATAGGATAAAATGGCGTTTAAATTCCCAGAAGCAATCGATAAAGATTATAACCCTAATAATAGTCGCACATTTAAAGATGGAGATCAAGGTTCAGATAACCTTGCTAATAATCATTTTCAATTCCTTGAATTTTTTCATTTACCCTCATCGTATTATGTCACCTTCAAAGCGTATCTAAGTAATTTTACGGATGATTATACTTCTTCTTGGAAAGCAGAAAACGTTTATGGGAGAATGGATCCCATTGCTACTTTTGAAAGAACATCAAGAAAAATCAATTGTGGATTTAAAGTTGTGGCCAATTCAGTTCAAGAAGCCGAAGCAAATATGCGTCGAGTTTCTTTATTATTACAAATGCTTTATCCATCATATGAATCAGGGCAACCAATGATGCAGGGAGGCGGAGGCTGGGAGTCCGAAGTTGGCGCAACAATCAAAGGCAGTCCTTTATTCAAAGTAAAATTTTTAAATTGGATTCAAAATAGTGCTTACCCTGATGTGGGATCTGCGGAAGATTCAGGTCTTATGGGCTACATAGGGGGTTTTTCTTTTAAGCCCGATTTAGATTCAGGAGTGTTTCAAGTGGGTCTTGATTTATATCCCAAATATATTGAGTTGAGTTTTTCACTAAATGTGATTCACGAACATATGCTTGGTTGGGATGCTCAAATGGGAGAAAAAGGTAACAAAGATAAAGGAAGTTTTCGTGCAGGCCCCATCTTGGGTTTTGATACATTTCCTTATGGTAAAAGCACATATCAAGCAAAGAAGTCTAAAACAGATAGACTATCCGAAGATCAAGCAGATCGCTTTAAAGAAATGTCTCAAGCTTCAAAAAAATTAATATCTGGGGGTGGATAATGGTCAGTCGATATGATGCTAGAGAATTATTTACCAATAACGTGGAAGAGTATGAAGAAGTATTGGAACAGCGCAACACCAAAGCCATCTTACAATACAACACTGCAAACTTAAAACATCCTACTGTATCCGAACTAGCTACTTTAAGTACAGTTAATCACGTTTGGAAAGAAGGCGATAGATTTTGGAAGCTTGCGTCTAGATACTATAATCAACCAAAAATGTGGTGGGTAATTGCTTGGTTTAATCGAATGCCCACTGAAGGTCAGGTCAAGTTGGGTGATATTGTCATAATTCCTTTACCTCTTGCAAAAATTCTTGATTATTTGGACTTGTAAATTATGCCTACGTATCGCAATCCTTATGCACAACAAAATATGTCGCGTGAATCTGACGCATCAACGCCCAGGACTCCCACACCTTCTGAAGAATTGACACAACAATCCTCGGCCCCACAACCAGCACCGACTGCCCCAGCGGCCCCCGAGCCGCCACCTAATGCTGTTGCCCAAGACCGTCAAGGAAATTACCTCGACTCGTCAGGAAATATTATTACTCAATCTACACCTCCAGCACCACGAAGGCCAGGAGGCGGTGGTGGTGGTGCCAGGAAAAGTGCTGCTAAGAAAAAGAAGGCTGCTAAAGAAGCAAAAAAAGAAAAAGAAGAAAAACCTAATATTGAATTTGATGATCAATCATTTTTTTGGGATCATATGAAAATGTTTGAAAATGAGACTCAGCGAGCAGCTTCCGCCGCTGGGAAGAAGACACTGGCGATTCCCGCTCCCACAAATTTATTAAAACGAGAGCGACAAAATGCGGCGTTAAAGGCATATCACAACGCTTTAAAACCTTTTGAGTATTCAAATTTTCTTCAGATTAAAGACGATCAACCTTTAACAACAAAAAATAAATTGTTTGCGAATGGAATAAATTCTCTAAATAAAGTAAGCAACGTACAGCTTTCCTCTATTGTTCCGTCTTTTAAACTTTTTAAAGTATTACCGCAACAACCAACTGCGGGAGGCAAGAAAAACCGTAAAAGAATAGAATTTCCATTTAATAAATTTACAACTATGGACTCAATTCTTGAGAGTCGTGAAAACCGTGGAACTGATGTAGGAATGAGGAGTGTAAAATGGGAAGATTTAGGGGCGAATCCAGCGAATACCGGTTTAGCTTTTAAGGGAAGTATGACACTTCATTTCCAAAGTTTTGAGGGAATCTTTAAAACGAGAGTGGTTGATGCAGAAGATATTAGGTTTGCTGATTTATTGGTTCAGCAGAGTTTGACAGGACGAAGCGGTCAAAAAAATCCTACGACGACAAAGGAGGATCGAGCTAATTCTAGCAATGTAAATTGCAATACACAAACCGAAATTCATATGGAATGTGGATGGACGTTGCCTCCCGAAGGAATGTATGGCGATCCTAAACTGGCAGAAGAACTCGAAAAAATGAAACGTACTTATATTATAACTCCGATTGATCAATCAATCAAAGTTACAAATAATGGTGCGGTTGATATGGATATTACTTTTTGTGCAGCTATTGAAGGTCGTACATTTGGTGCTTCATGTGATTTATTAAATATTGATGAAACAAATTTACCTCCCGGATTCCACAAAACTTCAATTGCTAGTCTAAAAGCCGCGATAAAAGAAACTAGAGAACGAATACGGGAGCAGCCGAAAGGAGTGAAGAAAACAGCCGCCACCAAGTCTACTGTGACCAAGGCAGCTGGCAAAAAAGCGAAAGAGAAGGCTATTGAGGAACGAAAACAATTAAAGGAAAAGTATACCGCTGCCAAATCTAATTTACGCTCTGAACGATATAAACGATTATTAAGTATTTTACGTTCTGGTGTTAAAAATAGAATCTTTTATATAGATTTAGAACCAGAGATGATGGACCATTATAAAACCTTACTTCAGATCGGGGCGGACGCATATAGTGATCGAAAAAGTGCTACCAAAGAAGAACGAGAAGAAAATCGTAAAGATCTGGCCGAAGCGCGACGTTCGTTTGCAGCATTAGCCAAAGACTTTATGTTAGGAGTGGCGAAACCTTCTACAGCCAATGCTTTGGCCTCCTCGCCGCCCGAGAATGAAGATGCTAAAGACAAGAAAACCCTAGCAAAATCTTTAGTTGATGGAAGATACAGAGCACATTATATATTTTTAGGAGATATTGTGGAAGCGGCAATGAAAATTCTTTATGATGCTCCCAATCCAGATGGGAAATCGATGGGGCCGAGCGACTTTGTCTGTCCACAAATAAGAACGGATGTGAGGGTTTTGTTGGGTTGTTTTTCATATCTTGATCCTGCATCGGGAGAAATAAGATCTATGGGTTTGGCTGACGTTCCTGTTTCTTTTTCTTATTTTAATTCTTGGTGGTATGATAATGTCGTTAAGCGTAAAGCAAATGTTTATCCGCTTCGAGTTTTTTTAAGCGATTTATGTGGTAAACTATTAAACAATGTAATGTCTCCTAAAAGATTTGGCGGGATGCCGGGGAAAAGAATAAGATGCCGAGTGCAATCAGTATTCACTAAAAAAAGTCATCCTTTGGATAACGAATGGGAAAAAAAGACTACTGGTCCAAAATCTCGAATAGATATCCCAACAATTTTTAGAGAAATAGGCAAAGGAAAAGCCAATCAATACTCTCAATGGTTGTATATATATGTGGCTGGTGGGGCAACAGAGAATTCTGGACTTAGAGGAAAGATCGATGAAGATCTAAAAAGAAATATTCCTCATTATTTTGTGGGAGCAGATAGTGGTGTTATAAAAGATATTAATTTTAGTAAAACTAAAATTCCAAGTAAACGAGAGTCAATGCTTTTGAGAAGCAAAAATGAGGGAACCATTCAAGACAGTTTATTGTTTGCAGATCGTTACGATGCTAAAGTAACATTATTAGGAAACCCTATATTTAAACCTGGTATGTTAATTTATATTGATCCTCGGGCGATGGGACTTGGGATTGCTGATATTGCTCCTGAACAATATATGTCAGATTTGGGAATTGGTGGTTATTATCGCGTGGTGAGAGTGCATAGTAAATTGGATTCAAGTAAATTTGAAACAGAAATAAGTACTGTTTCAGAATTTTCTTCACGGGAAATTGCAAAAAGTAAGGAAGAGGCTTTGTGGGCAGCCGGAGGATCTTTTACAGTTTAAAGATAATTAATTATTATGGCTACTAAAGAAAATGATTTAGAACCCCTAGAAGATGAAATCACTTATTATGATGAGATACCGGAGCCTTTGGGGACAAATAATCTATCTGCCTATGCAATGTTTGAACAAAGAGAATATTATAGAGAAGATATTTACCCTAATAAATTTGAAGCTCCTTTACCTTTTGATCTGTGGTATGATCGGCCTTTATTTGGAAAAGTTAATTTCCAAGGTGAGTCCATTTTTGCCTCCAAACCATATTTGAAACAAATTGAAAATAATGTATGGGTACTTGATTTTGTCGCAGATGCTTTTGATGATTTCAAAACAGAATTTTTATTTTTAAATAAAAAAGCAGTTGAAGGGACTCCCTATGGCCTTTTAACTCCAACAAGAGGTTGGAGTTCTGCGGCAGCACTTTATGATAAGTACATGAATGGGGTTTACGACACGTTTATTGAATATGTTGATACCAATAAAGCTCATAATGATCTTATTACCTTTGCAGATTTCATGGATGTTTTTTATAAATTTATTGACAATACATCACCCAATATTCCTATAACATTTTCACAATTTATTTTATCTCGCAATTGTCCTCCCACCATTAGTGGATTAATGATTGATATTTCTACCGATGGTCATGGCAATGACATTAACAAATATAATCATTTTCTTAACGATAGAAATTTTATTTGTTTTGCGGAGGCAGCAGAAAGATTTGGATTTAAAATTGACAAAAATTTTCCGGGTCGTTTAATTGCTGATATTAATTCTCCTGTTATGAATCGAGATGGAAACCCTTTTCTTGCTCCTTCTCTTGGGGGTCGTGGCTATATGGGTCGGTACCCTAAGAAACCTACCACACTGATCACAAATGCCATGAAACCTATTTGGTTAGAACCTTCATCACCGAATGATCCTAATAGTGATACATATATACCACCTCCAGCTTCTCATATTGAGACGCCTTTCGAGCCTGGGGACAACATTGGTGTTGCAATGATCGCTGCGCCACGTCCAGGCCATATTGGAAAAGATTATTATATATTGCGGAATCATACCGAATTAAAAAATAGACATCAAGAGCCACCGTATCGTTCAAAGAAAACAGTCGATGGTGTAGATTGGTTTAGGCGACTACAATTTTTAGTAAATAAAGAAAAGGGTGGAACAATTGTTCCCATCTATGGAAAAATTATAAGTATAAATCCGACTGAACAAGAATTTATGTCATTTTTAATTCGTGCATTTCCACACATCGCGGCGGGTTCGTCAGGGGTAGTTTATCCAAACTATAGTGACGGAAGGGAACTTGCCCTTATTTCATTTGACCGACCCCTTACGACAGGTCAAATGGGACAGGGAATAGGTGCAATCTGGGTTGGGAACAATGATAACTCACTGCGTGGAGCGTCCTTAGAAGTTGATGCTAATGACAGGGCGACTGGCAATCTAACGTATGACGCGGACATCGATGGAATTAATGCTTATGGTCGAATAAATTACACAAGCGCCGATCCGCAGACTCTTAACTATAAAACTTATGCATTAATTCCTCTTGACGCAGTTCATTTAAAAAACGATGCAACTGTTTTTGTTAAAGATCGCTTTAAAGAGCGCATTAATTATAGACTTAAAAAGGAAAAGTGGGATGCTCAAATCGCCTCTGCGACTGCGGTATATGATACTCAAAAAGCAGACTATGACAGGCTCATATCAGAATGGGAACAGAGTCAAGAACGTAATCAGATAGCGTGGGAATTTTATAGCAACCCAAACAATCGTCTTACGCTTAGTAATTTATTTAATCGTCGGTTTGGAAGCGCATATTTATCTGACCTGGAAATGTTAAAAGAAATTTGTATGCAATTTTACTATTCTTATGTTCGAATAAATCCCACCACCACTCTCACTAAGGTTGTGTCGTGCAGTACAAGTGCATGGCTTTCCAAACGCAAAGTTGTCACACGAGAAAAAATTACACAAACATTGATAAATGAAAAATATCCAGAAACCTATTGGATTAAACAATATATACTTTTTCAGAATGCGCAGGCCCAACACAAATATTCTTTTGATAAATTAAGAATAATTCGGAGCAGGGCTTTAGAAATTTATAATAAAATAGGGTTTTCACAGTCTGTTGAATATGTTAAGAAACAAATGACACAAGAACAACAGATTTCAACAATGCCTTTCGCAACTTTCAAAAAAAAATCTTGACTACCTTCAAAAAATATGATACGATCTGAATATGTTATTTCAAATAATAGATAACAAACAACAATGTCCGAGTATATACTCGAATAAACACATTGTATCTGAACCAGAATATAATAAGCTTTCAAAAACTTGGTCATATAATTCAATTTTAAAAGATCAAGATATTGAATATGCTTATTTATATGCTCAAGGTCAAAACATTGAACAGTGTTGTCCTGACATTCTAAAAGATGAGTGGGAAAAAGTCAAGCAAAAACATTTTGCTTATATTAAATCTTTTGAAGAAGCAAAGGTTAAGTTTAATGATTATTGTTTTTATGATCTTGTGCCCAAAAGTTTTGTTATTGAATATTTTGATATGAAATCTCAGATAACAGATCATGTTTTAAATTCTTATGAAAAACCAGAGAACTATAACTTCTTATTGGAACTCTCAGAACTAATCTTTGAAATAGAAAACAATAAACTTAACATCGATTTGTCAGCACTGGATGCGAAATTATATGAATT
>Ga0209756_1001917_pt1 | contig 18536 bp, 22 predicted proteins | sample ETNvirenome_6_85_FD_184071 | JGI IMG/M metagenome (GOLD analysis project Ga0209756, IMG submission 184071) | Marine viral communities from the Pacific Ocean - ETNP_6_85 (SPAdes) (version 3) | ecosystem: Environmental > Aquatic > Marine > Oceanic | place: Pacific Ocean | collected 2013-06-19
CCTGCGCGGTGTTGAAGTATATACCATCAAGCCTTTGAAATGTTGGAATACTTTTAACATTGTGGCGAGCAGACTCTATAAAACACAAAGAGGCATCATACGGCTGCTGATTTACCTTAATGTCCCGTTGTTCAAACTCCCAACTTAACTTTTGAGCAAATGAATTAGGGCCACTATTACTACTGAAATTCGCGTTCTCGAACCAGATATTCACAACTCAACCCTATCATATGGTTTTTTATTTCTAATCTGCAATTCAATTCTCAACTGAGCTTGGCGTGCGGTGCGATCCACAGAAAGGGGATTGTACCTATTATATACATAAAGTACATCCTCTACCGGCTGATAATGGTCTGGGCCGGCCATCTCAACCATTGGATACATAAGAGCGCGATCAAAAGTACATGAGTAAAATTTTCCATCATGATCCAGCAGATCTTCTTTGCTGATCTTGTTAAAAAGCTGCTTTCGGAATGTTCTCATATGAGAGAATAAATTCGGATGATCTTGTAGCCGCACTAGTCTTATATTTTCTGTCCAGATTTCCTTCGGAAGTTCCGGGGCCCTTACAATGCGGCCAGCCGGCCACTCAACATATGAGCCGGCCGTTATCCAGACGTCTTTATCATAAACTGTATTCAAGTGGCTCAACACATTATTGTTTGGTAACCAATCATCACCATCGAGCAAAACTACAATTGTGTCATCGCGCGCGGATTGCACAGCATGATATATGTTGTGAAGCGCCTTCTTATTTCCCTTATTTGTCTTTACTGTCAGCCTGTTATCGTTTAAACTTGACAATACATCGGCCGTATTGTCAGTTGAGGCGTCGTTAACATAGATGACTTCAAAATTAGAATAGTCTTGTTCCAGTGCGCTCTTTACATTTACTAAAGCCCAGTCGCTGCAATTGTAGGCCGGAATTACAAAAGTAAAGTGATTCTCTTCTTTCTTTTCAGACCTATTGGCAGTCGGAACACACTCTAGAGCATTTATCTCAGACCAAAACAGTGACGGCCTAGATATCAAATATTCGTGCATCTCCTCAGCGGATCCAGAACACCATTCTTCATCTTTATGCTGAACTAAATCATTTATAATCAGCTCGCAGCCTAAAAGTTTCGCTTCGATAATCATTCTAGGGCATGTATCGTTCCCTCGGGGCAGGAAGATTATACCGCGTGAAGAGGCCATTTTGTTTAAGAACTCTTCATATGCAAGACCACTAACTATTTCATAGTCTAGTTGATTTTTTTCAGCATATTCAATTGCATCTTCTGTGCCCTTGATCCAAGACTCAGACTTGAATACCAACCATTTATCACTTTTTTTGGTAGTACTAAGTGCCCTTATTCTATCTAAGGTTTCACTATAAAAAATAGAACTTAGTACAATATTATTCTCTTTTTTTAAGAAGGGGAATCGGTCTAAATAGACTTGGCGTTGGCCCTCGGACATCCACCAATTCAGTCGCGATTTCTTTAAAAATATTGCAACTAATTTTCCGTTTCTGGACTCTTCGCAGTTACACTCAACGCCTTCCGCCCTTTCATGTAGATGAGTTGTCCTGTACTTGCAAAACTTATAGTCAAATTCTACAACCGAATAATTCAAGTTCTGGATGGCATATAGCATGCTAGCTTCGGACAAATTACAAAAATTTCCAAAAATCCAAAAGTATTCCTTATTCTGCTCCATTATTTCTGGAGTAATACTCTGACTGTTGGCTTTTGCCACCGGGAGGCGTGCACTCTTCATCAGTGCTCCTAGAGATAATTCGGCGCCGCCGGTGTACTGGTCCTCAAAGGCGTCGGCAACAAATATAAACATTACTCGGTAATCAGCTCTTGATATAGGTTGTCAATATCTTGATCGGAGAATGGGTTATAAGGAGTAACAGCATCAACAAATTTCTCTAGCTGGGCTTGACTAGTCCAATTATTTTGTATATGCTCTGCTAAGTGATCAGCATTTTTCTTGTGTTGGGCATAGTTGTTAACCATATCCCTCATCTTCGCCTTGCTGTCTTTCTCTAGAGGGTACGCCCACATAGATTCCTCTTCAAGTACGCCCTTCCAAACAGCTTCCTTCTGTATTGGCTTTACCACAAAATTAACTTTTGAAGCCATGAATTTATTTTTCTTCTTTCCGCTGGTCCGGAGGACAGGCATATGTAAAAAATCGTTTGGACCAGACCACTGGGTTGTTATAATCGGAACACCATAACCAGCTGCTTCAATCAAAGGCAGGCCGAATCCTTCACCATGGCTCAGGGAAACAAAAGCTTTAACCTTTGAGTGTTGATAGAGTGCTGCCATTTCGTGTTCCTTCAGATAACCATGGAGCAGGTGCACTTTGCATTTTTTATTCTTATAGTCCAACTTGTCCAATAACATTTCAACTCTCTGCTTAGAATAGTGATTATCTATAGTAGAGTTGTTGGCAGTGCTACATTTGACAATTAGTCCCACCTCTTGATCGTGAAACTCTTCGACAAACCAACTGATTGTATTCTCTAAGTTTTTCCTGGGTGACCACTGTGCGATTACCAAAAAGTTAAAGTCATACTCCAGATCAATATTAATTTCAGAGGCCAGCACGTTCTTAAATGGAAAGTTCACGACGTCGATTGGACATGTCGTCTTTATATTGCTGACCCTTCCATCTGCTTCCTCTTTTTGATACACAGAACCTTCATACACTTGTTTTGAATGTTCGGAAGGAACAACTATCTTATCCATTAAATATGATTTCTCAATCCAGCCGGGCGCGACACGACTAGACTCGATACCAGCAGTGTACCCAACATTAATGGGGGCGATTTTCTCAAATTCATTGGGTATAGTAACCTGGACCGATACATCAAAGGTAGCCTGACCTGTTGAAATAAGTTTAGCCGTCTTTAAGATAATATGATCTAGCCATCTTCTCTCTTCATCGTCTTCCCAAATCCAGCTCGTTTTGCCCCAGTTTAAATTGTGTAGATATACATCATAGATATCTTCGCGGGTGCGGAGGGCGCGCATAGCAAATCGCGTCTGCTCGCCATAACCAGACTGACTCAAAGCAGGTCCTCTAACAAGTATTTTCTTTTTCATAGCTCCTCAAACCTCCATGACTTATAATTCCTTCTAGTATCCCAGGACCCATGCTTCTCGTGTATATCTGTCATAACCTCAATCCACTTATTATTAAAATTGTCAAAATTATAGTTCTTCATCACATGTGAGCGGCCTTTAGCTCCCATTTCGGCGCGCGCCTCTTTGGATGTGTTATAAAATTTTTCTAGAGAATCAACAAACTCAGGGCCATTAATACGATCTTCATAGATCCAGGGAATGTCTTGAGAACCGATAATAGACCTAGATGATGGTTGCAGTCCGATTCCGAACCACTCTTCGCCATCGGTAACCTGTTCTTGCAAGCCGCCCGTCATATTGACTATAATCGGAGTCTCACAAGCCAATGATTCTAGGGTTGCTAATCCAAACCCTTCAGCATCCGATATATTAATCGTGCAGTCGGCAACGTTGTAAAGCATGGATAAAGCGTCTGCCGGGATCTTCTCTGTCGAGAAAAGAACCTGGCCTTCTGTTAGCCCCAGCTCATGAACTATCGCCTCTAAATCCTGGCCGTGATTATCCTTGGGATCCGTATGCATGATTAAGCATGCATTTTCGTGGCCGATTCGATCCAAGAACTCTTTAAACCAAAATATTAGACTTCCACTTTGTTTTCTTCGGGCGTTTCGATTATTCCAAAAGAAAATCATTCGCTCAGGGTTAGCCTCATTTTGAAAACTCTTTGTCCTAAACTCTCTTACATTTTCGTCAGGCACCTTCTTAAAAACTTCTGTATCTACGGCATGCGGAATGTGAATACACTCTACATCTGACAGATTCCTAACGACGTCATCAGTTAATTTACTAATTGTAGCCACAACATCATTTGCGTCATAATATTTCTTATTATATCCCGGATATGGATAGTTATCCCAAACGTGATAGTATACTGTTGGCATCAGCGGCCGGATTTCATCCTCCATTTGCCATAACCAGCCCCAAAATCGCGGATCAGTCATAAACCATAAAATATCTGGTCTTTCATTTCTTATCATAGAACGAAGAACATCGGGATTACCATAGCCATCGACGGGATGGACGACCCAGTCATCTCCATATTCTTCTAATTTCATTGGTTGATAGTTCTTATGCTTTATGGCGCCGCCCATGGATACAAACTTGAATTTATCCGTACTCAGAAGAGCCTGGATCATGTATTTAGTTTGAGTACCTACGCCGCTGGGGCTCAATGGGTGATCACTCAGTGTTAAAACCTTAATTTTTTTGTTCATTTCCTATTCCTATTTGCATTGCTGTGTTTGAAAAAATTCACAATCACGGCAAGCCAGTCGATTCTTGATATAATTTTTCTTATGGATATTATAAAGCGCTTGATGTAACAATGTTAAGGCATTTTCTGTTTTTTTAGCTCCACTAGTTACCCTAAATATTTCTACGTGCTCTTTCTTCGCTGTTCTCTTTAGTAAGGCAAAGTGAGTTTCAATATTTTCTGGATCAATATCGTGCTTTTGCGCAAAAAAATGCTTATATAACGTGAGCTGATAGGTTGTCATACGATCTTGGCGACGGTCTCTGTTCCAGCCCCAACTGCAAGTTTTCCAATCGATTATGTGATATTTTCCATCATCTGTTTGCACGATTAGATCTATAAACCCCTTAAAATTAAACTCTGATTCTTTGAAGGAATTTATCGGTTCGTAAATCATCTCCTCAGTGTTGACCACACTGAAACTGTTAAAATACTCCTTAACAGCCGGATCAATCTCAGGGATGATGTTAGTGCCTTGACCCCTCATTGACTTTATGAGGTTAGTATCAATCTCGATTTCCTTTTTCTTCAAGGACTTTATTTCTTCAATAAAGCTTTCGAGAAACTCAGTTTCAGGGTCAATGCTTTCGTTTAACAGTTTCTTCTCGCACACACTATGAAGTGCACTACCAAATGCAGTATATTCATTACCCTGAAATCCTGCAATCTTTTCGATATACACGTTCTTGTGATACCACGGGCACTTGTTCCAATTTTTTAACTCACTAAAAGAAATGTGGGGCATAGTAGTCCATCTGTTGTTTACCAACAGGATACCATTTATCGCAAGACCTGTCAAGAATTATTTATATTTTTTATACAGATTGGAGATTTGACTAAACAATAGGGGGCAGCATGTTCGAATCTCAGAAGAATATCCCAAAAATATCTTCTCAAACCCAATCGCAAAATACTCGCGAATGGATGTCACTGAATATGGTGATGGGAAAAGGCCTGATATATGGTTTCTCAGCTCCGGGTAGCCAACATCAATATATAAAAAATTATCAAACTCCTGGGAGAAGTCCAACTCCAAAAAGTCCTCAGTGTTGACGTCATACCCCTCCATAGACAAAATTTTAGCCAGCCTCTTTCTCTTGCCTAGAAACTCATCTCTTATATGCTGATTTCCATATATGTCTAGTGCAAAGCCAATTTCGACAGCGTGCGCGATCTCATGCATAATATCATCCAACATATCTTCGTCGGTATCTTGCTGGTTCGTCACGTGAATAGCGCCATTGGCAAAAAACGCATTAACGTTCATCTTGTAAAACTCTTCAAATTGACCAATGAATATTGACTCAACCTCGTATAAAAAAGGCCTCGGGACCACGCTTTCAACCCTTGTCAATATTTCACGAAGGTTAATGTGATCAGGCAATGGGTCTTTTATAAAGATATATATATCGCCAAAAAGAGTATACTCTCCAACTTGCTGGCGCGCCTGCTCAGCATTCCGAAACATTTTCAGAACCCTGTTGAATGTTGTGCTCTTCTATAATTTTACGGCCCTCATCCACATCATGTAATGCTTGTCTATATCCTCGAATCCAGTTCTCTTCGGCGACTGCAAGTAAAAATTCCGGAAACTCATCAGCCATCACAGCAACGATCATCTCGACTGTAATCTCATTATTCTTTGTTAGTTCTTCGGTTTTAAACCCGACATAATCAACAATCATTGTTTTAAAATCTGAATCTTTTTGCACAAGTTGGTTCAATGGTGACTCCCCAATTGCTTCTTTTTCCGTCATTGTTTTCATGGCATCCCCTTGCTTTTAATTTTGCGTATGTTTCTATAATAGGCCAAAGAGGCCTCTTTGTGTGCAACTATCTCAATAGTGTACACTTTTTTTATCGAAGAAAAAAGAACGTTTTCTTCTTCTTTTTTGATACTAGTATATTTTACTTCCGATATCGGGTGTTTAGAGATATCCAAGAACCTCTGCAAAGCTTTTTTTTGGGCTAGGCCAGAGCTAGCCTTATCCGCGTACATTGAGATCTCAATCAAGATCGTAAGAGTTGCAGGTACCACATGCGGGGTTGGTCCAACGGGCTTGGCCAAATCTATCTCTTCCCAGTTAAACAACGGCAGATTAGGATCAGTATCCTCGTCAGGGGCTGATATTCCAGCCCACCTTCTTAGGTCTTTAGGATCTTGGTACCCCACTATAGTATCTTAGCAGCCAACGTTGCGACCTTGGACCGCTCCCCTTTTACTAAAGATACGTGGCCAGCCATAGTAGTGTGTTTAAATTTCTCAATAACACATGTCAGGCCGTTTGTTGTCTCATCAACATAAACATTATCGATTTGCTCAATATCACCGGTCAAGACTATCTTTGTGTTTTCACCCACTCTAGTAATAATTGTTTTCATTTCGTGCGCCGAAAGATTTTGAGCTTCATCGATAATAATATAAGCATTCGAAATCGAGCGACCCCTTATGTAGGTCAATGCCTCAACTTCTATTATACCACGATCTACATACAAATTAAGAGTTTCTTGACTATTGCCCAGAAGATATTTTAAGTTATCCTTAATCGGGCTCAACCAGGGCATCATCTTTTCTTCCATCGAGCCCGGCAAGAACCCTATATCTTTGCCCATGGGTTGAATTGGCCGCGAGACTATTAGGTGGTTATAATGTCTATTTGATTCATCTATAACCTGCGCGAGCCCGGCTGCGATGGCGCACAAAGTTTTTCCAGTACCAGCTCTTCCGGTTAACGTAACTACCGGTATATTTGGGTCCAGGCATAGATTCATAGCAAAGCCCTGCTCCTTGTTTCTAGGGCGAATTCCCCACAAATCATTTCTGCCACCATTACATTCAGGAACTTTTTTTAAGGAAGCATCATAATCTATAAACCGACAAAGAGCTGTTTTTTTATCATTAGAACTGGACACCAGCATGACGAATTGATTTGGAAATAATTTTATTTCACTTTCCTCTAAGCACACCTCTTCACCGTCATAAAATTGATCGATCAACTGGTCGTCTACCAAATATTTTTTGAATCCAGTATAAAGTAGGTCATGATGCTCGACGACCTGTTCGCGCATATAATTTTCCGTAGTCAGACCAATCGCATCACCTTTGATACGCATATTAATATCACATGAAACTAGAATAACTTTGCGGCGGGTAGTATTTTCTTGCTTTCTTGTTAACGTTATTGCTGTTGTAATAATCTTGTTATCAGCTGAATCGGGGTCTAGACTGTTCGGTACTAGCTCTGGGTCGTATTCTGCGGCATAAATCAACCCCTTGCCTTTTGCAAGGCGAACACCCTTGTGAATGTCGCCCTTTTCACGGAAATAATCTAAATCGCGAATGAATCTCCTAGCATTTGCACCGACACCATCTTGTCGGTGTTTATGTTTGTCGATTTCATCAAACACTTTCAAAGGGATTGCTATATCATTATTACTATACTTATAAATAATATTAGCGTCAGTCAAACATGCGCTTGTATCAAGCACGTAAATTTTTTTAGCCATAAATTGTATTCCACCAATTATCAGCGCCTTGCTGTAAGTAGATTTATGCATAGATAAAAACGCGTTTAAATTTTTTTTATTATAATAAAATTCGATTTTGATTTTCGCGTCCCTATCTACTATTGGAGGGTTAAAATGTGTTATATAAATTTTTAAAACTTACGTCTTCCGTTCTTTTATCTCTTGTTCTTCTTTCCTGTTCTTGTGCTACTCCCGGTGTAAATTCAAACTCTAGCAGCAACTTGGTTGTACCCAGAGCTTCGTTTTTAAAGATCGATGTTGATCTAGTTATACGGAACTGTGATGAAGAGGGTAAAGGATGTAGTTTGGAGCAGGGGGACCTAGTTTCAGGTTCCGGCTTTGTAGTAAAAAGGGCCAGACATCATGGTGTTTATGTCATGTCAGCAGCGCACGTGTGCGATCCAGGAACATATGCCAGTATGATAGCAGGGGGACGTCCGTGGCACTTAGAGTTCTCTGGTCTGACCAAAGAAAAAGAAGCATATGTTATGACAGTGTTGGAAGTCGATCACGACAAAGACATCTGCCTTCTATATGCTCCTAAATTAGAACGAATTCCTATCAAAATAGCGGACAAGAGAATTATGCCCGGTGATAAAATTTTAAATGTGGCGGCGCCAGCTGGGGTTTTATATCGGGGGGCACCAATCATTATTGACGGGATATACAATGGCCGCAATCACGACAGTGGGCACGACATGTACACCATGTTGGTCGCTGGAGGTTCTTCCGGATCGCCCATTATGAATGAAGAGGGCGAGGTGATTGGAATAGTAAGTATGATGGATATGAGATTTCCATTTATTGCAATATCGCCGGCTCATGAGGACGTTTCAGAATTCTTTACGCGCGCGATTGCTTATCACAGTGTCGTCAGGGAACCATCACAAATAGTATACAAACTTATACTACCTGAGCTTCCGGAACTGCCCGCCCTACCAAAACTTCCGTCGGTTGACATTGATGACATGGAACTCCAAGCAAGAGAGTGGCTTGCTGACTTATTCTAATATGCCGGCGCGTTGGCGTGGTTGTCACTCACCCTAAGCACCTCAGCTTCACAAATTGTATTAACCATGACTGAAGTTACGATATAAGGGTCACAATTTGCGTTTGGCCTTCTATCCTCAATATACCCCTTATTATCCTTTTCCACTTGCCAGGGGATCCTCACTGAGGCGGCGCGATCCGAGACGCCATAGCGAAACTCTTCGTGAGAACAGGTTTCGTGCTGGCCTGTTAATCTTTGCTCAATGCCTTCACCATATTTGCTAACGTGCACGTTAGGATTTTTACTTAATGCTTCGCATGCGTTGATACAAGCATCGTAAGACTCCCTCATCTGGGCGGTAGAAAAATTAGTATGGCAGCCTGCCCCATTCCAGTCGCCGTTTGCCGGCTTGCCATCAAAAGAGACAGCAATTGCATAATTCTCTGCCAACCTGTGCAACAGCCAGCGCGCGATGACTAAATGATCAGAGACTTCTAAGGGGCCGGCTGGACCGACTTGAAACTCCCATTGCCCGGGCATAACCTCTGCATTAATACCGGAAATCTTCAAACCAGCCTCAAGGCATGCATCCAGGTGGCTCTCTGCTAGCTGGCGACCGATTGCCAAACCAGAACCAACAGAACAATAATACGGCCCTTGTGGCAAAATATCGTTACCTTCCTTGAGGGCAGCAACAAAGCCAAGGGGAACCAGTTCGCCGCGGTTGTGTGGTACCATCATTGTGTATTCTTGTTCTAGGCCAAACAAGCAATCGTGCTCTTTATATACACTAGCAGTAATGTCACAATCGTTTCTGGAGTTTGATTCGTGGGGAGTGCCGTCAACGTTCATCACCTCACATAGAACCAAAATATTATCTCCGGTACGTACAGGGTCCGGACATGCAAAAACTGGGTTCAGTACGCAATCCGAGGCGGTGCCGGCAGCTTGATTTGTGGACGAGCCATCAAATCCCCAAACCGGTAAATTTTCTGAATTTTCTAGAATTTTTGTCTTAGATCTAATTTGTGCCGTTGGCGCGGTGCCATCCAGCCAGATATACTCTGCCTTAATCATATGCTTTCTCCTTTGCTCTCTTTGTACTCTTTTTCTGCATTTTTAAGAATTGCCATTATCGATGCATCGTTCAAAAGAGCATATATCTCGATCCAACTGTCGAAAGGAAGTTCAAACGTTTTCTTTGTAGTGGAATTTTTAAGTTGAAGATATAATTTATTTTTTTTAATTTTTATATCCCAACCATGTGGATAATGTTCCTTATCGTAATTCATCATTTTGTGGATCCACCCACAGTGGAGATGGTGGGATTCGAACCCACGTCCTGCTTTGCTTAAACTATTCTCTCATTCACAAGGTTAGTTGGTTATATGCTCCAACAAGCGCAACGAACTAAGAACATTATATATCATAAGCCGGTTTTTGTTAACAAGGTTAACCGAAAACCCCGACGCATTAACTAAGCTGCCATTGCGTATTCAAATTGATCTTCGTCAATTATAGATTCTGAGCCTTATAAAGTTTGCTCAAACTTCCTTGCGAGAATAACCTCCACAACCAGTCGATACCATTTCATCCCCAAGAGTACTATAAATATATTTAATCAATTAATTAATTCTTTGCATTAATCAAGCTAGCTAATCTTTAACTGTATAAAAATCTATACCCACTCGTTATTAGCATTGAGGGAAACTTTATCAATTATAAAAAAATATATTATGCAATATCTTTACAGTACTAGAAATCTTCAAAGTTATTAAAATAGTCTTTTACTTTAAATTTTCTATAAATCTCATTTAGTCTGTTCTTACTAACACCTAGGGCCCGGGCCACATCTGACTGTGATTTACATGCAGACGTTAAATATTTTAACACTGCGTCTTTTGTAATGTTTGGTAAAGAGCCCCATATGGGTAAACCATACAAGTGACCGTTAACTGCTTTAGAAGCTAACTCTAGTTTAAGAGCTATAATTTCTTCTAGAGTTAAACCAGCTAACATAATCTCAAATTCTTCATTTATTTTCTTTTCTTTTTTAAGCTTGTTAGCTAGTGAACTATTTTTATTACTACCGTCATGACGTTTTGACAGTTTTTTGTTTATCTTCGTTTGCCAACCCATTCTTATATAATTTAATACCTTGTCAAGGGTTTGTCAAGTCTTTTTTTTATTTTTTTTAATTTATGGTAATTATAGTTCGGTGGGAGGCTCTTCATCGGTAAACTCTTCGTCACCCATATCGAAGGAAGTGGAATCACTGGCCGGCATCTCTTCCATCGAAGCTTCGCTAGCCGTTTCTTGAATAGTGTTAATTAAGTGAAGACGTACATTTTCAATAACCCACTTTCGAAACGTCTTCCAGGCACTTTCAGGCAGGCCTGCGTTCCAAACCAATTCAGCGAAATTCAAGAAATTATTCCTAACTTTATTCCAGCTTCCAGTTTTCTTATTAAGAGCCCGGCTAGCACCCAATATTTGATACGAAGCTTTTTCAGGATCTGATTCTTGACCTCGTATAGAATCATACAGTGTCTGTATGTCATCTTCTTCTAGGCCCATGGTTAATTTTTCGATATCCTCTTCGTCTGCCGTTTCTATGTCAATATCATCACTAGATGGAACGCCACCATTGTCTATGATATCATCGTTCATATATAAGGGGTTTTGAGTCACATCCTCCAGAGTATCCCCAATATCAATCTCAATCGCTTCTTTCAAGTTTTCTTTATCGAGTGCTCCTTGAGCGCTCTCAACCTGATCAAACAGATTATTAATTGCAAGAATAACAGCCTTCAGGTGACCAATCTGCACGTGCTCTGCATCTCCGGCTTGGCCATCTTTTAAAGTTTTAATACTAGATTTCAGCAGGCCTGCGATTTCCTTTTTTACTAGGTTAAACATGTCTTTTTCCGGAGTATCTTCCAAGCTTTGCTCATTGACATTCTGCTTGGCTTCCGATATCAGTGAACGGATGTATTTACGAAGCTTAAGCTCTTCGTCCATTTCGTCTTGCCTAGATGCAGACCAATTTTTGACACCTTCAGAAATCATTCTTCTGATCTGCTTTCTTAATTTTATTTCTGATATCAATTGTTCTCTATTAATTTTCATTTTAAAAACCCCTTCTCTTAACTAGTTTTTTCTTAGGTGGATTACCAGAAAAACCTTGAAAAGCTGATCCTGCTCCGGCCGCTGAGGAAACCTCTTCCAGATCTTTGTTTATTTTAACTCTTATGATGGCTTCTTTTAAGAAATTTAATTCCTCAAGAACCATATTGTTTATTTCTTCCAGATCAACCTTCTCTTTCTTTGCAATGACATTCCAGATTTGTTCCTTTGCACGGTCTGATAGTTTGGGCATAAAAGTAAAAAACTCTTCTCTCTTATTATTATATATTAGATTTCGCAAAGCAGTGCCTGATGCCCCGCCCTCCTCTACTGACTGCGTCCGGACAGCCATCTCTTTGATGCCAACACCTTCAGGCGCATATTTTTTAAATCCTTTAAATCTGCCATCGGCCCCTCGTGCAGAGCCATATACTCCAACCAACGTATCGCCAGTTTTTGTATTGTTTTGTAAAAACTCATATATAAACCTTACAGGTTGTTTGTGGATCATAACTTCTATATCTGCACCAATACCATAGTCAGAAATCATCGCCTTCCAAATCTCTTCCGACATTGCAGCTGTAATCGAGTGATCTTCACCTGCTTCTCGCGGTTTTTCTCCAATCAATACTTTTACAGTTGCGTTTGGATATCTCTCTAGCGACTTTCTAAGCAGTTTCCAGTGATCTGCGTGTGGTGGCTTAAAGCCCCCGGGGATGAAAACATAGGTATTTCCGGGCTCTCCTATGCCTTGGTTTTCCTCATTTTCGTCACTTTCAACTTGTTCCCGGACGAATTTCCCTGGTTTCATGCCTAAAATCTGGTTTAAGGGGGCAAAATTACCGGTAAATTTGTACCAGCGGCCCTTATATACAAAGGTGAACCCCTCCGCAGACGTTGTTATATCCCTCACTTTGCCTTTTTGCCTAGCAAACTTCGCTTTTTTCTTCTCATCGCCGTAAAGAGGGCTACCTGGGTCTTCAAACCCGGTTTGAATCTGTGCAATGTCCTTGCCAATCGTCTGCCGAAACTCTGCTGCCGACTCATCTTGGCTTAAAATGTATGCACTTTCAAACTTATCCAACGCTTCAACGGCAAAATCATGCACAATCATCTCAATCGGGGTCAGGACATCAATTTTAATCTCGGGGCCCCTCTGTAAAATGGACCCTACTCTTTGTTTTTGCTGGTCGTTTAGGTTCGCCATGATCATTCTTTTCCGGGATTTGCCATCTAGGATTGTTTTAACCAAGGCTTTGATGTTAGTGCTGTACCGTGCATACGTTTCCTTGTCCAAAGCCTGCATAAAATCACTAGTTAAAGGCTCTAAATCAATTTCTTCAGCAACCAGCGCGTCTTCCTTCACACTAAACGAAGAAACGATATCAGATCCGTATGTATCCAATATACGTGCGAGCGCATAATCGAAAACAGTGGCGCTTCTGGTAATATCCAAGCGCGAAAGCTCCGCTATTTCTCCCTCCAGTCTTTGAACATAAGGTGATGCGTCAAACTCTTTCTGAAGATTCCGCATTTCATTGGAAATAACAGTGAAACGAGATTGACCTTCGAGTGCATTATTAATTTTTTCGAAAGCTTGTTTAAAAAGCTTGACAGGTTCAGCATAGTTTATACGCTCTTCCCCATCAATTTCCTCAGAAGGGCTAAGGTTTACCTTCTTTTCGCGCGTTTCACTGCTAAAGGTTCCATGACCTTCAACATGCATAGCCAAAATTGGGCCATATTTGTTATAGTTTACAACATTAGGATTACCTGGATCCATGATCTCAAACGCAAACCAATTATAGTCACCGCCTTCATCCGGCCCAAAGATTGCTTTTTGGGTTTCAAGCTCCAACTTTTTAATACCAACGTCCAAGGCAGTCAAAGAATCAATAAAAGCCGCACGCAGCTCTTCATTCCGGCCAGCAAACCTTTCAATCGTGCTTGGCAAAGACCCGGCAGCCCCTGTAGGATCCCTAACAGCTTGAGGAGCTGTAAGAACATCAGCCTTCCTGGCCAAGGATAGCACAATTGCGCCTTTATCCGCATCAGTTTCATGAGGTACAAAGGTTATAAACATTGTTTGCCCATCAAGCTTTTCACCGACGTGCAGTTTTGCAGAAGAAACTTTCAAGAAGATATCTTCAATTTCAGTAAAGGTCAGAGAGGGCACTTGATCTGAGAAGTCATATAAGTGACTAAGATGACCATAGAGCCCACCTTCAACTAGAATGCCAGGATCTTGCATATCCTATTCCTCGTTTTTCTTAGTACGACTGGTTTTGGCCCGCCGCGTTCGCCCGGGCTTTTCAGTTACTACCGGTTTGACCACTTCAACAACATTTTCCACAACAGTCTCGACAGCATCAGCGACACTTTCGACGACGTCTTCGACAGCATCTTCGACAACATCGACAATGTCTTCGACGACGTCAACGACATCTTCGACGACATCTTCCACTACCTCAACAGTGTCAACTGCGGCCATAACAGCGACACTGCCCGCCGCCGTGCCATTTAACTCTTTAATCTTTTCTACTAAAGCTAACTTTCTTTGTCTTCTTTGTCTAGGGTTACCCATTTTTCTTCTCCTTTTTTGTCCATTTGTTTTTTAAAGTTTTGTATACCAGCGAATCTTTCCATTGCCTATCGGAAACTTTCTTTTCCGGGAGGCTATCTTTTTCTTTTTCCCCTTTCTGGTCTTTATTTTCGGATATCATAATTTTTCCTGTTTTGCATGCGTCCTCAAAATCTCTAAATATCAATCCATTACCCAACAAATAAGCTTCAGCCTCTTTTTTTCTCATATTTCGGTCAGTTTGAGCATAGTCTGCCTCTAGTTCTAAATTATTGTCAAAGTCTCCCCGGCAATTCTGTGCATGGTGTACAAGCTCGTGAGAAAGAGACCTTAAAATATCTTTTGGGTGTCGGTCATCAACATAGAGTACTATTTTCATAGCTTCTGGATCATAATAAGCCGTCTTTCCTAAAATCCTTTGTGCATTGCCACTATCAGACATAAATACAATATCTACCGGCTTATCAAAGCCTAGCTTTTCTTGAGCATAGGGGAAGAACTTAGAAATGTATTTATTAACCTCTTCCAAGTCCCTTTTGCTTTTATTTGTTATTTGATAATTCATTGCTTTCAAGTAAGATTTTTATGGCTTGGGTCAAACCAGATCTAGAAATCTTTATTTTTTGAAACGACTCGTTTACATCTGGGTCGGCAAAAGAATAGGCCCCAGAACTAGGATCCCCTCTAAAGGCTTTGTTCATCATTAGTCTTATTCTCAGGTCCAGATCTCTTACAAATTTTGGCTCATTTTTCAATAAATCAGATATTTTCTTAATTTCCCTGCTAGCACCACTCCCCAGCCCCGGCGTCATCGACATGGCAGTCACAATAATTCCAGCAATCAATTTTGGGTCATCTATAAGGTCAATCTTGGATATACCATCACTGGATGGACCAGCACCTGGAGTTTCAGGTTGTGCTTGGTCCAGAATTGAAGCATTTGCATTTAGCTGCAACTCAACATCATTGACCAGTGCTACTAACACCCCCGTAGGTAATTTATCACCATCAGTTCTAGGTATACTGATAAGTTTTTGCAATAGCTGCTTTTTTTCTTCTCTGTTGAATTTAAATTCTTTTATAATCTCGATTTTATCTTTATCCACACCAGCTTGCTTAAAACCAGCTACAAAAAACTCTTCAACCTCGTCATAGACTTTTTTATAGTAGCCACTGCTTGGATCAAGGCCCGCCCCTCGCAACCGATTGTTTACCAGCTGAGATAAAAATACTTTTCCGCTCTGTTTGGTGGTTGCCTTGCCCGGGTTGAGGTCTTGGCCAGACATTTTAGAGACATCTTTGTCTACTTTAGCACTGGATGATCTAAATCTATCAAAAGCGCCTTGTTCAGCAAGCGTCTCAAGCTCTTCGTTGATCAATTTTTGTAATTCTAGTCGATTTAGGGATGCCATATATTGTATTTTCCTCTTTGTAGAGATTTTTATACAATAAATAGCTTAAATCTTTGCTTTATCGCCGGAAAAGTAAATAGTTGCACCGGTTTGGGCTAAGTTATTGGTGACAAACTCCTTAAAAACGTCTTCGGAGCCAAAATCAACAATTTTGCCGCCCTTTTTGAGCTTCCAGGCATCAGCTTCTCGCAGAACATCCATTTTGTTGATAACCAAATGGGTTACACCGTTAATATTGAAGGCCTTTTCAAGCAAACTCCAGTCAAACCAGTTAACTTGCCTTTTTCGACCGGTCGTGGCACCATATTCTTGCCCAATTTCGCAAATTTTATCAAAAATAGGATCTTTTCCTTGAAAATTCTTTGTCCCAACGTACGTTTCGTAGGATTTTGCCACCCCCCATACGTTTCTCACTGCTTTCGGAGGCACACCATTGAGCATTGCCCCTGCAACAGTGCAGTGAGAGGAGGTTACATAAGGATAATCACCCCAATCGATGTCCAACCCAAAGCCCTGAGCCCCTTCGAAGAGGGCAATCACGTCCTCTTGGTGCATTTCCTCATAAAAGTCAATTAAATAAGGCTCCAACTCGGGTATATTCTCGGCCCGTACCCCTGCACGTGCATACTTGTCTCGATAAGCCGGCCCGTTTCCACGCTTCGTAGTACCAATCTTGGTGTCTTTTCCGTCTTCGTTTAAATGCTTGCTTGTAATCACGTGCGTATTATTTGCAACTTTGATTAAGTCGCGAGCCATGATGCCCTTGTTTTCTAATTCCAGTATTTCTTTAAAAAATTGATCGATATCGACTACACATCCGGGCCCAATTATCGATTTGATTCCAAAAAAAACACCAGCTGGAATGTGGTGAGTGATAAACTTCTCGCCTTTATGGTATATCGTGTGACCAGCATTGCAGCCTCCGTTATACCTCACAACATGTGTGTATTTGTGTTCTTTACACAGAAAATGTGTAATTTTTCCTTTGCCGCAATCTCCGTACTGTAAATCAACAATAATATCAACAATCATATCCCCTCTTCGTTAAGCTGTGCTAAGATTTTACTTTATTTACCTTGACATGCTTAAAATACTCATTTAGCCACGAGAATTGTGCATATTGCAGCACCTGATTTGTTTCTTCATATTGGGCACATAAAATAACAATCATATCAGACAACTCCTCGACCTTGGCGGCCGCAAATTCGTTATATGAATCATAGAGTGCCACATCCACTATTGAATTTTTTGATTCTAAAGGCTCATATTGCATTGACATAAATTTGTTCTCCATAATAAACCACTATCAAATTAAATAGAAACCAATACTTTAAGCATATAACAAGTGTATACAAAAATGTCGAAAATGTTAATAGTAGACTTTCCAGAACCGAGAGACAGTACCGTTGGTGTACCACTTAAACAACTCTTTGGGATAAAAATTAGTTTTATTATTAGCTGTCCAATAAACCTTAACACCCAGGTTCTCGTCAATGTTGATGACTATACCATAACTTTCGATTGAATGTAGGTTATTGGGATCTGCATATATATGAGCTTTTTCTACTATTAGAGACCCGGGCCTCACCTTTGGTTCATTCAAGCTCATTCATGAGGTAATTATAGGAGATTTATTTTATCTTCCAAAATAGCCACTCTCTCTACTAAGGATTCAACTAAATCAGTAACCATTTTGCGCCACTCTTGCTCTGCTTTTGCGCGCGAAAGACTTGGTTCACTGACAGTAGGGGTTCTTTTCAGTGCGTCCATGGGCGCAGTTTGGTCCAAGGGCGCCCCCTCAGCGAGGGATGTTTCTTCTTCTACCTCAATATCAAACATCTCCTTAGCTTCGTCATCTGTTAAAACGACTTCCAACTGTTCCTTGATCAACGCAATTAATTGTTTTTTTGTAATCTTCATAATATTTTTACTCTTTGTTTCATGTACATTTGCATGCAATGCTCTGAGGTGCTTCTTAGCTTTCTCGATAGTATCAGAGCAGCCGACTTTTTTACCCTTAATATTACACCTTTCGCCTTTATATACACATTTCCCACATCTTACATATGGCATAGTTTATATCCTAGTCAGGTAAGTTGTATTTTTGACGTATAAGCTGCCGGATTGCCTCTCTTTCCTCCGGGGTTAAGAAGATATCACCGGTAGAGATCGATACTTTTGAATATACCCCTTGATCTACCTTCGACAAATCTTGAATTGTTCCGTCACGTTCAATTGTTTTAAGAGCGGCGGTATCTGCCAATGCGGGATCTTGCCTCCCCGCAACTTTCTTTCTTGGCTCACGGTCTTCTATATTGGCGTCCAGGTTTATGGCCCCATCGAAGCCATATTCAATTTCTTTGAGTTCCTGCTCTATAAGCTTTTTAAGCTGTTGCTTCGTAATCTTCATAATGTTACTCCTAAAAGTGCTAGCGCACTCTTATAATTAGTAATATCTTTTCTTAATTTTCTTGAATTTTGCGGACGGGGGTTCTTTGTGTAT
>Ga0209756_1001919_pt1 | contig 18517 bp, 31 predicted proteins | sample ETNvirenome_6_85_FD_184071 | JGI IMG/M metagenome (GOLD analysis project Ga0209756, IMG submission 184071) | Marine viral communities from the Pacific Ocean - ETNP_6_85 (SPAdes) (version 3) | ecosystem: Environmental > Aquatic > Marine > Oceanic | place: Pacific Ocean | collected 2013-06-19
GTTCAGGGGGGGCTTGTTTAGAAAAAAAAGAGCCTGCTTTTAGGGTCATATCAGCAGACCCCATAAATGGTTGGTTCTTGTGGGTTTAACGTCTTGTTTCGCCATTCGAGCGCGTAATGTAAACAATTAGCGCACGTTTTTTTATCGCATTGCGGGCTTGGTTTTCTTCTGCCGTTGTAGCTCCATGCCATTGAATCTGCTGATGCTAAAAGGTTACCGAATCTTTGTAGCGCTGTTTGTTTCATACCGAAACCATGCAATTTAATAGGTTGTAGGCGGTAAACGATTGTTTCAGCTTCGCCGGTGGCTTGCCTTCTGCATACTGACCCTAAACCTACGGTGTCGTAATCTTCTAGGTTTATGCCTGCTTTGTCGTACATTTCGACGCATCGTAAATAGTCGTCTAATGTCCACCCTTGTAATACTGGTATAAATGGTAGATCGTTAGCTAAATGTTTTAACTCTAGATAGTTTTTTATCGTTTTTTGTTGGTGTTCTTTGACTGTTAAACCTGTTTTTTCTGTCATAAATGGTTCGCACATCATGTCTTGTGGTGATGCCCATTGAAGCCGCCCTATTTCGTTTTTGTAGCGCCTAACAGCTGTTATGTATTCTTTAGGTGTTGTTTGCCATTCATTGAATAAGGATAGTTCTGTGAAACCGCCGCTATCTAAGCACCAATCTACGGTAGCCGGCTTTAACGTTTTATAGTTTTTTAGTATTCGATGAGATACAAATAGCGGCGTGTCTTTTAACGTTCTTAACCATTTAGGGCGGTGGGTGCCTAAGTAAAATTTCATTATCTGCACTCATGGCAAAACAGATTTACTATTAAAGAATACGCGACGCTAAATAATATGATCGGCCCCATTACAAGAAGCGTTAATAATATTTGATCTAAACGCGGCGGTAGCTTCATTTGCCTAGGTTCTTTCTGGCTTGTTGTATCTGTTCTTTTTGATCAACTTCTTTAGTTAATAGTTCTTGTTCATTGGTTATTGTTCTGTTGTTCTCTGGTGGATAGGGGGGCTGTTCACTGGTGGATACCCCCTTGTTCTTTGTGACGCTTTTATCAGTGTTATTAACAGGTTTATTAACAAGTGTGAATAAGTTTGATGTCTGACCTTCACCGTTTGGTTTGTAACGTGGTTCGACGGTTAACGCGCCTGCGTAAACTAGTTCTTTAATGTGCCTTCTAACGCTGCTAACGCTCATATTGCATTTGATCGCTAACGTGCGATGAGACGGCCACGCGGGACGGTCACGCCCTGCCATATCAGCAAGACACGCAAACACCCTCACAGCGCCGCTAGTAAGGCCTGTATGTTGAATAATCCAACGCGGCACCATAGCAAACGGCGGTAGGTCTGATTGTAATTTACTATCTGTCATATCGGTAGTACTTCCTGCGCCATTCGTTTGGCGGCTATCTCGCAATATTTTTCTTCTATTTCTATACCGATAGCTTTACGCCCTAAATCTTTAGCGGCGCGCAATGTCGTGCCTGATCCCATAAATGGATCAACTATTACCCCTTCAGGGCATCTTTCAAGTAGTTGTTTCATTAGGGGTACAGGTTTCGGTGTGGGGTGTTTTGGTCGTTCTTTATTCGTAGGACTTAATTTTTCAACGCTGTAAACGTTGCTTCTACGTTTACCAGTCCACCCTTCACCGATTACATAGATTTCTTCGTAAGAGTTGCCCCAAACAAGGGACAAGTTACCCAGACTGGGGCTTAACCCTTTATTCCAAACCAGAACATGTCTAGTCTTATCAGGTCGCGGCATTTCCCAAGTACCAAACACCAACATAGGAACATCGCCGCACAATTCTAAAACTTTGTCACGAAGGTCTGTATCTTCATCGCCCTGAATAGGTTTGCTAGGTCCACCTTTAGCAAAATTGCTTACATAAGCAACACCATACGGCGGGTCTGTTACCACAACGTCAAACACTAAATCAGGTAATAGCTCTAAACAGTCGCCGTGATAAATGACAACGTGATCATCTTCGTAATACCTATCTGACATCTTCAGCCTCGATAGGTCTTGTGTAAATGAAAGTTATAAACATTAAACAAAAGTTCACGCCTACAAACACTTCAGCCTGATCCGGCATAAACCTGTTATAGGCATAGATTTGAAACAACACGAACCCGCTGATAGCGGTTAAATACTTTAATATCAGTAGTTTCATTATTCGGCCGCTAATTCTTCGGCTTCTTGTTGTTCAGCGCGTTTAGCTAACGCCTTGTCTAGTGCGTAGTGTTCGGTGGCCCATAGTTCTAAACCTAAACCGACCCGCATGCAACACCGTTTAATAGCATCACTTACACTGTTTTTAAGGTTTAACGCGTTGTTGTCTGTAGGTCTTTCACATTCGCCTATTTCTTCTATAACGACAGGTTCTAAATCTATGTAAAACCGCATTTCAAGTATCACGCCTTGAATTATGTTGCCTTCTGGTGCGTGTATTATTTTTACTACTCTTTGGCTGGTTGGCCCTACTTTCGCTAATAGCGCTTGTTGGATATCGCCGTGGCTGCAATACTTAGCGGCAAAACCTGTCCCTTTTTCTTGTATCCATTTTTCTGGTAAACGTTTAGCTAAATCCTGTAACTGGATCATTGTGTAACCTTCTTTCTTTGTTGATACATGCTGGCCTGATGGCCGGCCCAAACCGTCGCACATTTACTACACAACGGCTCATTAGCTCTCTGATGTCTTCGAGCGGCACCAATAGTGCCACACGGTTGCAATACTCTAGGCATTTTTACGCCCTCTTTCTGTTAATTCCTGTACCTGCCCTTCATTGTTAGGCGTGGTAGGTCGTGTTTCAGGTAGGCCGGTTATCGGGTCGCGTCGAAAATCAACTAACCCCCATTCGCGTAACTCTAGTAACCGTGTAGCTATCTGGTTCGTGCTAACAGGGTGGCCGGCACCGTTTAAAACTTTGCCGTATAACTCAAACGCTGTTAAACCCTGACTAGCCATAAACAACTGTCTAACTACCTGATGCTTTTGTGTGCCTGCCTGTAAATTCATAGCGGCCTTATGGCTGGTTAAAGGGTGATCGTCGCCGACCTTGCCGGTGTCACCGCCCCACAGTGTTGGCTCATTCATCATTAGCGTTTAACTTTGCTTCAACAACTTCAAATAGTTCCAAAGGTGTTTCTGTAAAACCAAGTTCTTGCGCGTCAGGGTGAACATCTATAAAATCCCTGCCGCCTAACTGCGGTGTGCCGCCGTAATCCGGTACCGCTATATCAAGCGTGACCCTGTAAACCGTGTAATCCATTTTTGTAGCCTTTCCTGTAGCCGTTAAGTTCATCTTAAACCATTCAACACCAAACTGCAAGTATTTCTTTAAGAAATTTATTCAGCCGGTTTTTTGGTGGTACCGGCGAACGCGGCGTTTATCTCTTCTACGTCTAGTTTTCCGTCATCAACAAACGCGGCGGCTAACTTCTGCATTACTTGAGCTACGGCGCTGATGCCTGCCAATAGTGCGGCGGTGGCTGGGCTGATGCTTGAATCTATGAGACTAGCGCCACCGATAACGGCCATAGCCTGATAACCAAACACACAAATAATTCTTACAACCGTATTTACTGCTAATTCAAGATTCATGTTTTTTATCTTCTCTGTAGTCGATCCCTACACCTACCAGGTGTGTGGCTAAGCTGATAGCTGATATCCATATCGCCCATTTTAGCGTTTGGTCTGTCAGCGTCAATAAAACAATCAACGCGCCTGAAATCGTTAAAGATAAATACAGTATTTCACGCCCGAAACGTTTAACCATGACGGCCCCTTCTTCTTGTAGGCCCGCTGGTTGGGCCTGTCGTGCTTGTAGCCGCTGATGGTCTAAGTGTAGCGCCTATAGCCGTGACCGTAGAAACAACGATCAGCGTTTTACGATCATCGACAGGGATAGTGGAACCTGTCTGCACATAGTCGCCGTAACCGTCATCAAATACGTCTACGTTTTCTTCAAATTGTTCTTTAACTTCTTCTGGTGCTTCGTTTACGGCTTCAACTATTTCACTAAGTGCTTCTTTAGGTAGTTCGTCAAAATCTTCATTTTCGGTTAAAGCTTCTATTTCTTCAACTGTGATTTCTTCGTCTAAAACTTCTTCAAGTTCCTGCACCAACTCAACGTCTATATCTGGGTCGTCTAAAAGTTCTTCTAGTAGCTCTATTTCTTCTACTTCTAAATCTTGTAATTCTTCGACGGTTAAAATATCAGCCAAATCAGTTTCTTCAGTTTCTGTTTCAAACTGGGTTTCTTCTTCTGGCATTGGCACTGGTTCTGGCTCTGGCTCATTACTATTAGGTGCCATTTCTGGTTCCTGTCCGGTACTTTCAAATTCTTGTAACCATTCATCTAAATCAAACTCCTGTTCTGGTAAATCTGGTAGTTCTTCAAAATCGAAAATAATTAGTGGCGGCGGCTCCGTTGTTGTTGTAGTGGTGGTGGGTGGTGGTTCTATAATTATTGGTAATGGTTCTGTCGTCGTGGTCGTTGTTGTTGGTGCGGGCTGGGTGGTCGTGGTCGTTGTTGTTGTTTCCGGTGGTGGCTGTGGCGGTGTTGTTGTGGTTGTTGTCGTTGTTGTGGCCGGTGGTTCGGTTGTCGTGGTTGTTGTGGTGGTGGTTGTTGTTGTTGTGGTTGTTGTGGTGGGTGGTGGGGCCTCACTTGTGGTTGTAGTCGTTGTGGTGGTGCTGGTTGTGGTTGTGGTGGTTGTTGTGGGTGTCGTTACTTCTGTTAAACCGGCTATATCCATAGAGAACACGCCGAAGAAATCTTGATAAACATTCAGGTTTAACGTGTAACTGCCCGCCGCTAAATCAGTAACCGCTATATATGAGTCCCAGCAAAAGTTGGTTCCATTATTGTGGCTGGCGCTGTCATCGTCGCTAGCTATCACATTGTCGCTGGCATCTAGTAGGTATAGGTAAGGGTCGGCGGCACTGGCTTCGTTGCTGTGCGCGTCACACGTCAAACTGGTAAACGTAGTAAAAGTAACGGTAGTAGCTTCTGTAAGGCTGAAACTAATGTTTACGCCGTCGCTGTCTGTAACGTCGATAGAACAGTCTAAAACGTCACCATCTTCAGTGCATGAAACAGTATTAGCGTACGCTGGTACAGGCGCAAACCAAGTAAAGACAAGAAAAGTTATTAACAGTAGCCGGCTTATGGTTTGAAACAGGCGTTTAAACTTCTTCACCATACATAGCGTCTAATTCGTGGTCTAGGTCTTTGCCTGTGATGAGACTGCAAGAATTATCGCCAGTGAATCGGGCCGCTACATAGCCTTTAAGCATAGATAAAACGGCGGCACCGCCGGCACCTAAAACTAGTTTCCACTGGTCAGCGCCCATGTCTACGATTTGGTCTACGGCGATCATGCCGCCTGTTGCTTGTAGAAACGTGCTTATGCAACGTTCTGCTAAGTCTTTGTAGTCGATCATTTGTTTAACGCCTTCCATGTATTTTTCCCACAAATGCCGTCTGCTTTTAGTTTGCGGCTTCGCTGAAATCTTTTTAACGCGGCGATAGTCATACGGCCCGCTATACCGTCTATGCCTGATTTTTTCGGGTGCTTAGAAACTCTGAAACCTAAATCAGTTAGTTTCTTTTGCATGACCTTAACGTGTTCGCCTCTGCTGCCCCTGCGTACCGTAGGCATTGTTTTAGCTACTATCGCGGGTGCTGGTGGCGGTGGTGCTTTAGTTAGGGTTTTATCTTCTTTACCCTTCATGGCTGGTGCGGGGAACCACTGCCATTTACCGTTTAAATAACCGTAAGGCTGCATGTGCCAATTTTCGCTAGGCACCGTTTTCCGTATTCCCCATTCTTCAGCCGCCGCGTGAAATTCTGCCCAAGATAGGCCACCGCTTAACCGAATATCAACAGCGTAAGCGTAGCCATCTTCTTGTTCTAAATGCCATGACCCGCGAAACTTACCGTTAGGCCCGAAACGTCTATCAGGATTCGCGGCTAGGTTGCCGGTACCTGCACGATAGCGCCGATATAATTCGACCTGTTGCTGGTAGGTCCGGCACCCGCTGACGATCTTAGCTCTGCCTTTAACCCTAGAATCATGTAACAACAGGTGTTCTAAACGTTCAATAAATTTAGGGTGTAACTCTGTTAAACGCACCCATTTACTAGTTGTAGGTAAATCAGCCATTTTTAAGCCTCCAAAGTGGCGACGCGTTGCCGTAAACTTTTAACTTCTTGTATCAACAACGGTACAAGTTTTCCGTAATCAAGTGAAGCCGGTAAGTATCTTTCAACTTCTTCTTCTTCGCCGGTGTCTGGGTTAGTTTCTATTTCTTTCACTGTTGCTGGTTCTGCGATAATTCCTTTCGGCATACCATCAACTAGTATTGCTTCTTGAGCAAATAAGCCTAATTGTTCGCCTGCGTCGGGTGAATTTTTCCAAGTAAATTTATGGATTTTCAGATCGTCAATTATGGAAGAAACATCGCCTGCGTCGCCGAGATCGTTTTTTAAGGTTTGGTCTGATGTCGTAGAGAAATTAACGCTATCGCCGCCGGTCCCACGGATACTTCCGATTGTGGTGCTGTCGCCTTTTCTTATTAAAATCCAGTAATCGCCGGTATCGGGTGAGGTGCTGTCGGTACCGATGCGAAGAATACCGCCATACACGCCGGCTGAGGCAACATCGCGGTTATTGTGAAACTCGTAAGGTAGTATTCCCGCCTCCCCTGACTGAACAAATATTTGCCTGTTAGCATTAGGTGATGCACCAATACCTACACGGCCAGTAGGGCTTATTATCATTGCGTCATTTGTTATGCCACTAGCGTAACTATTAGACGTACCGAAATGAAGTTCAGACCCTGAACCTGTGTATTTCATACCGATGCGTGCGGCTGGGTCCGTACTATTCCCGTCAAAATCAAGACAAGTAAAATCGTCCACCGCGCCATCGCTGTTATATAGCGTCACAATGCCCCTAGTGTCATCTGTGAAATCAGTTATGTCTTGATCGGCTTTAAATGTTGAAGCGCCAGTAGTGGTAATAGAAGTAATGTCTAAATCGTTTAAGTTTGCGGCGGTTAAAACTTCGCCTGATGAAAATGCCATGTTTTTATCCTACTTTGTTTGTGTCTAACACGCCTTGGATCGTGCTATCTAATATGAACGCGCCGTTAGTTACCGCGTCTACTGTGCCTAGTTTTATTTTCCAATCTGTAGGCGTTGCTGTCAATGTTACACGATTAGCTAACACGTTTTTAGTATTTGACGTGCCGCCGGCCCCTGTCCATTTGATTTGTAAAGGCCTGCTGAGTGCCGAATAATACCAAGTCGCCGGCGCTTTAAGTATTTGCTTCACATAATTCAAAGCAGCGTCAGCACATTTGCTTTCAATCATCGACCCTGTTATCTCTAAAGAAGACGGCGTGAAATTGACTTCATTAAAACGGTTAGTAAACCATTGAGCGTAACTTAAACTATCTGTGTCGCTGGTTAAAGGCAGCCCGCTAATAGAAACACTTTTAGGCCCCCATGTAGTCGATCCTGTGTTATTAAACGAATACTGTGCGGTGCCGCTAGTGCGGTTTATTTCTGCTTGGGTAACAAATTCGTCATCGTTAAATTCTAGTTTCAATTCCTTAAATGGTAGCTCTGTGGAACCTAACGCGCCTGTAGTTCCGTTAAAAACTAGCGGGTAAGTAGTGTAAGTGCCGCTAGTAGCAACATTAGAAAATAAATACTTTCTTGGTATCACATAACCGATGTAACCAATTTGAGATGGAGATAGCCACGCCATTTGTGCGGGTAAAATAGTGCCACCATCGGAAGCAATCAAAGTATCTGCGGCATCGCCTAAATAATCTCCTTTAGCGACAGTTACAGATAAATCATCAATTAAAGCATCAGCTTCGGCGGTACCAATATCAGGCAGCCACCATGTTATCAAAGCGCTACCGGCACCGTATAAAGGCGCGGACGTTGTTTTGAAATCGTTTGTTAATTCGTAAAAAACATTGTCGATCTTGTCATTTATTGTTTCCGCTGACTGCATTGTGAAACGTGCAAAGAAAGTAAGCCAATCTACTGCCGTTAAAGTCACCGTAGATGTATAACCGTCATCGACGAAATTAAAATCGTTTATTGGCCCCGAAAAGTAAGGCCCCTCTAAATAGTTACTGGGGCTTCCAATTATTGCCGGCGGTTCGCTAGTGCCTAATCTTGCTTGAATATGCAACGGTTCAGCAAACCAGTCTGTACTAGCGTAAGTGCCGCCGCCTTCCGGCGTTAAAGCCCCGTCGCTGTTATCTAAAACAACTTGTGTTGTGGTTCGCCCGACTTTACCTAAATACGCTTGGTTATCGACTTTAAGGCTTAAAACGCGGCTAGTGAAATCTATAGCGTCAGCGGGTATATTATTCGTGACTGTCGTACTGCCATCAAAACCGCCGATGCGTACGTCCCAGCCGCTATATATGGTCATAGCCTTCTAGTTCCCACTGTCGGGAACACTGCCGCGCCTCGTTGCCGTGTTTCACGCTGTATAGCTTCAATAACTTCTTCACCTGAAACACCCTGCACGTTAATCGTTATATAGTTCGTGCCGCCCATACTGTGATTGCCGTTTAACGGCACAACGGCTTCAGGGCCTGCTTCACCTATCAGCGCTAACGTAGGGCTGGTAACTATGCCGCCTTCGGCTAGGCGTGGGATAAAATTTTCTACTTTGTCGAAATTAACAAACGGCCCTAATGCTACATCTAAAGTATCTACCGCTTTTTCTATAGCCCAGTTTATCGGATCTATAACTATGTTATTTAACGCCCATTTAACGGCCCCAACGAACGCATCAGCTAACGTGCTAGCCAAATCGCCAATAGCGCCGCCTATCGCTTTTAACGCCGCCATAAGGCCATCTATCAGCAAACTGCCTAACTTCTTGCCTTGTTCGAACGCGTTGCTGGCTATTTCTTTTACCTTGTCCCATGCGCCGGCGAAATCGCCTTTGAAAATGTCGATAATGAAACCAAAATAAAGTTGAATTTGTTCCCACATAAACTTCGCTTGATCGACAAGAAACCCTATTACTTTGCCTACGCCTTCAGCGAAAGTTCTAAATCCTTCAGAAGCGAAAAAATCTTTAACCGATTTAATAACGTTTTCAACTACCGGCAGTAACTTATCCATAGCGTCCATGATTCCGTCCATAACTTTTATAGCTATCGGCCCTAATTCGGCTAAAACCTTGTTTTTTAATACGTTGAATTTGTCTGACAGGGTGGCGGTGGCTTCTGCTTGTTCGTCTACGATGCCGGTGCCTTCACCTAACAGGCCGTTAAATTCTTTTAAATCGAAATTTCCTGACTGAATAAGTGAAACCATGCGTTGTGCGCCTTCAGCGCCAAACGCCGCCGTAGCGATATTTAGCGCGTCGGTGGTGCTGGTAGCGTTTTCTATCGCTTCTACCGTGTCTTTTAACGCCTTCTGTGGCTTCTTACCGTTCTTAGCGGCATCACGGAAGAATTTGTTTAACGCCGGCCCTACCCTAGTTAAATTAACGCCGCCCTGTTCCATCTGCCCCAATAACGCCGCGGTTTCTTCAGCGCTAAAATTAGCGTTAGCGAAAATCGGGCCAAACGTTTCCATTTGCGAAAGCAACTTATCCATAGGCACGCCGGTAGCTTGGCTGATTCTTAACAGGTCGCCTAATACTTCTTCGCTGTCGCCGGCTGACATGCCAAACTGTGTTAATTGAGCGTCTAACGCCCCTACTGCGCTAGATACATCAACTTCAGCGACCCTGGCGAAATCGAGAAACAACTTGCTGGTGTCTTCTAATTCGTCGCCGGTTAAACCTAAATGAGTGTTTACATCAGCGATAGTGGCAGCTACTGTTTCGGCGCTTTCCGGCACCGTTTTCATAACATCAGTGGCTTGTTCTTTAAGGTCTTTTAATGCTTCGCCTGAAGCGCCGGTGCCTTGAATCAGCACCTTTTCCATTTTCTCGAAATCTAAACCGGCTTTAAAAAACGCGGCCCCTACTCCTACCGCCATGCCTATACCGGCGGTTTTTAACGCCCCGAACGCTTTGCCGCCTATTTTCTCAAACTTGCCTAAATCATCTTCAGACTGTTTCAGCGCTTTACGGAACTTTTTAGCGTCACCAGTAATGGCCACATTCACATTGGTTTTTTTGCCCGCCATTATTTCAAACCGTTTCTATCTAAAATTTTGTCTAATTCATCATGATAGGTTTCGAGAATCTGCGGTTGTTTCTTTTCCATCGCATTAGTTAAAAAAAATGATCCTTCTATGTTTCGTTGAGGCCAGCCCCAATGAATAACAGTCGCATAGGGTAAAGATTTACGGCCTGCGGTGGCGCGCGCTTTACTAGCGGCACCAAACGATTTTAAAGACGCTTTAAGTTTGCCGGATCGAACAGGTACATGCTTAACGGCTTCATCAACAACTATTTCAGCTATTTTTTTGTTTAACTCTTTCAGGTCGTCAGTGTCGCCGGCGGTTTCTTTTAACGCCCGCCGTAATTGAGTGCCGCCATGTATGGTGACGCTTAAGGGTGCTTGTCCTTGTGCCATTGTTACCGTTTCTTGGTTCTTCTGTTCTGTTCCTTGATTCTTTCGTTATGTGCCAACAATAACGCATTTAATAAATCTGGTGTGAACTTTAGAAGATCGCTTAACGGCTGACCTGTAACAATAGCTAATTGTGCCGCCCTGTAGGTCAGGCTTCCTTTACTAAAGGGGTGTCAGCGGGTTCGCCTAATTCTAAATTCACTACCGTTTCTATAAATTCGTTAAAGGGTTTAACTGGCCGGTTTTCGTGGCGGGATTGTTCCCACGCTAACCAGCAGAGGTGTTCCATAGATATGGCCCCTGCTAGTTGTGTTACCGGCTGGTTAAAGTGCCGTTCAAACTTTACATAAGTGCCAACTGTTGGTTTAACACTCCATGTGTCGTTGTCGGTTGTTACCGTGATCGTTAAATCTATCATGTGTAGCCTTTCTGTAGCTCTATGATGTAGCGGTTGTTACTACCCCTGTGAATGGCCAGCTGGTGTCAAAAGTTGCGAGTTCCCCGACACTACCTGAAACAAAAGGCACTTCTGTAACTAGACAACTCACGCTTTTAGTCGGGTTAGTCGCTGATGCTGCGCCTGATGTTGGTTTCACAACTACTGTAGTAGCGGTACCTAACAGCGGGTTTAACGTGGCGTAAACTTCGCTTACCGCGAAATCCTGATGCCATGAAATAGACACGCTGCCATCTTTTAAGCCACCTATGCGGGTGACGTTAGCGTCGCCCATAGCGGTGGTTTCGATCTCGGCGGCACTTTCAGAGAAATCAACTGACGTTATATGGTCGGTTAAATCCACCGAATTTACCGTAACCGTAACGGTTTCATTCATAAAAATAGCCATTGTTATTGCTCCTTAGCTTTACTGGCTGGTTTGTTTGCTTCTAAATGCCCGCCGTCTATTAACGCTTGAAAGTCAATATCGGCTAGGTCTTCATCGTCAGTATCAACAAAACCACCGTTTTTTACGCCGGCTATTTCGTGGCTACTAATAACTTTTAATTTCATGTCGCGTAGACCTCCAAATCTAACTGCACTGATAAGAATACACTATCAGCGAAACTTATAGGGCCATAGTTCGACGCTTCTGTCACTAACAGGGTTTCACACTCACCATCTAACGTTTTGTCTGCTTCTAACGCTGTCGGTACCGTTACCAGATAGTCGTTTAACATTTCTTGACTACTTGAAGCCTCGAAACGTTGCGCAGCTATCAAAATGCTAAAACGTAACGTTTTTAACCCTGCCGCCACTGTTCCCATCGCGTCATGGTAAGAAATCAGGTTAGATGCTGGTACAACTATTGCACAGGGCGGCGTTAAAAAATCCGGCACCGTGTCATAGACACTTACGAACGCTTGAGGGCTACTAACCGCCTCTAAACGTGTTTTAATTTCAGCTCTAATGTTGTCGTAATCCATTACGCCGCCGCCGGTAGCTTCAAGCCCCTTAGTAGCGCGATCACTTCAGGATCGGTTCGGCTAATGCGAACAAATCCGACATCGACACTACCTGCCTGAAACCCTAACGGCGAGCTTTTACGCTGATACAAGCGGGCGGCTATAACTAGCGCGCACTGTTTAACCTGATCAGGTATAGCCATACCGTAACCATAAAACGCCGTAACTTGCACTGTAGGGCGTCCGTAACGATCCCTAGGCCATGCACTACCATCAACACGCTTAACAACCCTGTAAGGGGCTGTATTGCCGTCTAAAACATAGTCTGTGGTTACCGTTAAAGTAGTGTCATAAGTGCCATCTAACGAAGTGTCTGTTTTAACTATCAAACCAGTGGTTTGCGCGATGTCGTTAACGTAAACGGTGTAATCGTCAAACGGTATATATGTTTTGGCGGTAGCTCCGCCAGGTACTTCAAACGTGCGGCCTGTTATCTGATCTATTTCTGCTTCAGCGGCGGCGATAGCGTTATCTATTGCCGTGTTTTCAGATGAAGTGGCTGACGGTATGCCTAAATAGGCTTTAACTAGCGCCTGTGTGGTGTAGGCCATCGTTATTTCTTTTTAGCTGGTGCTTTTTTAGCGGGTGCCTTAGCTGGTGCTTTTTTAGCCTCTGGCTTTTGCACTCTACTAGCGGCTTGTTTTTCCCATAGCTCTGAACTCATTGTTTGCCTTTCCGTGAGAGGTGGCGGGTGTTACCGGCTACCAGCAACACCCGCCATGACTCAATTGTGATTAGAAAGTTGGGGCTACTAAGCCAGTGCCTGAAATCTTTGAAACGCTGGCTGGATACCTGCCGCCCACAAATGTGGCGTACTGGTAAGCAACTAGGGTAACAGTGAGATTCAAACCGGCTGTTTGATCCATTCTAACCATTGCTGGTGATCCGGCATCTTCGAATAGAAGCATGTCAGCGCGTCGCACTACATAAACTTCATCTTCGTTTGAGCCTGAACCTGCTGCATCTATGACGTTAGCGTCAGTTACTACAGGGATACCGGCGATTTGTGTGCCAGTATTTCCATATCCACTCACTGGGCCTATACCCATAGCGTTTTGTGGTACGCCTGCCTGTGGCAATACAAGAGGTCGGTTAGAACTATCTACCGCTGCTTGCAACCATGCTAAACGGCGCGGGTGCATGACGATAAGGTCAGCGCCTGCGTATCGGTTGCTATTAACTTTTTGTATAGCGTCGATAAGTTTAGGGTAGAACTCTGCAACGGTTGGCGAACCATCTGTATAAGTAACAGTGTTCACGCCTGAAATGTTGCGTAATCCTAATAGCTGACCTGATGAACCTGAACCATTAAGTGTTTGGTTGTCTAGTTGTGCGGACATCGCACCCATCATGTCGGCGGCGATAAGGGCGTCTACGCCTGTGCCACGTTCCACGCTTTGGCGGGATACTTGTTGCCCTGCGGCAATAGTCCGTACGTCAGCGGTTAAAAGAGTGTCGTCAATATCTGTTTCAGATACTGCGGCGTTTTCTGATGCCTGAATAGCGGCGCTTGAACCTGTGGTTACACGGCTGATGTTTATAGTCATGCCGTCGCTAGGTAGCGGTAGGTTCGTGCATTGGTCAGCAAATGGCCGGCCTGCTCTCGCTAGGTCTGCGGCTAATTGTGTCAAATACTGCGGTACGACCAAACCGGCATAACTGGCGGTTGTTCCGTCGCGGTGTTCGATATCCATTTCTTGACGGTGGCGGCGGATCCTATCAGATGCGTCGATATCGCCATTGAATTGGCTGTTGTACATATCTTGAAAGAAGCCGGCGCTGCGGTTTTCTTCAGAATAGGTAAGTGGTTCGTTAGTGACTACAACGCCGCCCACTGCGCGGGTTTCGTTGTTGTCGTCTGTTGCTTGCACTTCAGCACGCAACTTAGCAGCCTCAAGATTAGATACCTGAACGGCGCGTAGCTCTGCGATTCGGGTGTCTAGTTCTTCTGCTCTAGTTGCGAGATCATGCAAGTTAGTGTTTTCAGTTTCGGTAAGGTCACGTTCTTCATCAGCTGCGCGGGTCACTATGCCCTGTTGCGCTTGGCTGATTCCGTCGCGTTCCTCGACCAACTGGTCAAGTAACTTCATAGTTTTTTTCTCCAAAATAGGTTTAATGTTTTCCTGCTTCGGGTGCTATCGGGTGGCTGATCTACCGGCGCGAATAGCGGCGCGTTGCGTTACTCCACTTTACAATTTTTTGATAGCGGTTACAAGTATTAAAAAAGGGCCGGCTAGTTTCCCAACAACCGGCCCCCCTTTAACTCCCGTAGGGAAGATTTAAGCGTTTATGAGCAAATGCCGCCATTTAGCTAACAACGGTACGATTTCTTCATCGTCAGGGTCGTAAGCTCTTACGGCTAAAACTTTCGCTTCGGTGTAAGCGGCGCTAGTGACTAAACCAACATGGTCTAGTTTGGCTTCTAGGCGTTGTATGTTTTGCCTGCCGTTCACTGTCGTCGTTTTGTTTCGAACGGGTATGAAACCTACTGACAGGCCGGTAACCATGCCATCGGCCGCCAGGGTGCGGGCTTCTTCGCCGCGCGGGGTGCTAGCCAACTTAAATTCACCGATCAGGCCTTCGCCTGATTTTTCCCACCTTACCGACATGCCTATCGGGTGATTTTGTGTGTTGTGTTGTTCTAGCAACGGTATGCGGGTTCCACGTTCTTTAATGCTTTTGTCGAACGTGTTGCTGGTAAACGTTTCTATGTAACTGCTGTTGTCATAGTTGCCGTGTATGGGAGCTACTAGGCCGGTTAGATAATGGCCGTCAGCTTCGTCGCGGGTTTCTAACGCCGCAAATTCTATGGTTCTGGTTTCTAGGCTCATACTATCGCTTCCATTTCTGGTGCTGTTTCTGGTAAATCTTCTATACGCCTGATTTCCTCACGCGTCAGCCAACCTGCCTCTAATGCGATTTTGTGTGCTTCGTAGCGTTCGCGCCTGTCTGCTCTTTGAAAATCGTCTGTATCGAATAATGCGACCTGTCCGCGTGGCAGTAAACCGCTAAACGATTGTTCTATGCGGGACATGTAACCGCGTAGCGTGAACAATATAAAACTACGGTTATCTTGCTGCACGTTGCTATATGTTTTACTGCTACTAATTGGCACGCCCACCAAATGGGCCGGCACTCCGAAAATAGTGCAGATTTGTTCAGCGCTAAACCTTCTAGATTCTAAGAGTTGTAGATCGTCAGGGCTGAAACTTAACGGCTGATAACTTAAACCGCCTGATAGTACCGCCGGCGATTTCTGCCTGCCGGCGTGCGCCTTCATAAACGCGTTTTTAAGTTCGGTAGCTTCGTCTTGGCTTAGTTCGCTAGGGCTGTTTATTACGCCGCTAGGGATACTGCCATTAACGTGCATTTCGCTAGCTGATTCGTCACCGGCTAAAGATAACGCAAGGGTTCGACGCTGTAACGCTAAGGGACCGGCCCCTTGCAACGATCCGGCCGTTACAATTCCGCCCCTAATGTGCAAGATTTCAGATTGGTCGTATTGTCTACCGTTTATTTTGTAGATTATTTGACCGGCTGAATCTAGCTGCACTGTTACAGCGTCAGGCGCTAACAATATGGCCGCCTGTGGGAACCCGAACCTATCGTTGTTGCCTAATAAGAAATATGCGTTGCCTCTCATAACCAAACTTGCGACGGTGGCCGCTAGTGTTTCCATGCGGGTTTGATTAGGGTCTGGTTGCCGTAAAATCGCTGGCGTAGGGTCTAGTTTCGTGTCGTCGCGGTAAGCGTCGAACGGTAACGAACCTATCGAATCGCTGATTAGCTGAACGCAACGGTACGCCGCCGGAATACTTAAAGTCGTGCCTTCATTAACGGCTAAACCGCCGGTTAAAGATTGCGGCGGGATATAGCGGTCAGGCAACGTGATATTCGTTGATCGTGTTTCCCTGTTGAATAAACTGTTAAAAATCATTGTTTAGCGTTTTCAAGTGCGGCCCCTAAAACTATTACCATTGCCCCTGCCGCCAACATTGCGGCGGCAAGATTAAGCAGAAGATATAAACCCGCCACTAAAAGGGCGGCCCCTGCTAGCTCTAATATAAGTGCGATATGTTTAATTTTTATCATAGTGGAAAATGTCTCATCTCTAGTGTATAGCAACTTTTTTATCTGGTGATGTTAAACCGGCGACTAATGCATACCGCGCGATAGTGCAAGCTACTAGCGGCGTAATGTCTGCGTTGCTGTTTCGGCTCCACGCCCACTGCTCACCTAACTTTCGTTTGGTAGCGCCGCCTATCGCTTCGTCAAGTCTGCCATCACCTAAATGGGCGATAGTGCCTTCTTCACAGGCATCAAAAAACGACCCACAGGCTTGCCCGTACTGCCGCATATTTACGGGGATAACGTTTACGCCGGCTTCTTCCAATTCGCCGATAAGTGAACTAGCCGCCGCCCCTGAATCTATAACGAACGGCATGTTATATTTTTCATGCAATTGTAAAATACGATCCTTTAGCCAACCGATACGCGTTTCGTTCTCGATCACTTCTAAACAGGTGAAAGCTCCGTTTAAGCCTGCCGCCCCGATACTGGCGCGGTCCCTGTCAGGTGATACATCTACACCAAATACCATGTAGCTACCTATTTGGATATCTTGTCTGGCTAGTGCGGCCCATTTAGCGGGTTCGATAACGGTTTGAGTAACTAGCGACGGCCACACATTCAGCCATTCTTGAGCAAAAATAAGACTGTCTGTCGTCACACTTGCTTCTTGAACGGCGGTTAAAGTCACGCCGTGTTTTTCTTCTAACGTCGGGATAGCCTCTGCCCATGTTTCAGGGTTAAAGGGGTCGTAGTCTTCACTGTAGGGCGTCCATTCGTGCCATGACAGGGCCGGTGAGTCGTTATGGCCTAGTTTCCTGTAATGCTGCAACAGGGTGCTGTACGGGCCGCCTGCGTTGCTGGTGATCCATAGTTGCGCCGATTCTTTAGTAGCCATAGTTGGTTGAATCGCGGACACTAAACGCATGTCATGCGCTAACGCTTCATCTATCACCGCTAAATCAACCGTCAGGCCTCTTGCGCCTGTGTTGTTCGGGGTAATAACGCGGTAGCTGCTGCCGTTATTCATATATAACGCTTCTTGGCCGTTGGCGCGAACATAGCGTTTAATGCGTTTTCTAAACGGTGTAGCCATAAGCAGTTCTACATGCTCATCGAATTTAGCGCGGGCCGCATTTCTATCTTGAGAAGTGAAAATAGTTAGCGTGTTAGGTTTCAACAATTCAAGCGCGATACGAAACACTAGTAACGTGGTTTTACCGTTCTGCCGGCCGACAGTAGCGCCAACAGTGCGATAATGATAGTTGCCGTCAGCGTCTAGCTCTAACGCCGTATCAGCAACTTCTTTCTGCCACTCGAACAGTTCAAACCCTAAAAGGTTCGCTACCTGTTCTAATGCTGGGCCGTGACTGTCACGGTCAGGATTGCGGGCCGTCGCCCATCTCGGTGGTTTCATTACTGCCTTTTTTTAATTCGTTAGTAAACGCTTCTAAAATGAAATCGTGAATGTGCATCTGCATTTTAAGCCAACTATCTAAAACAGGTTCGTAGCGTTCGTTTTCTAGTTTGTCTGCTTGTTCGCTCATTACAGCCAACTATAAATGCAGGCGCGACAGGTATACAAACTTCGACCTTTTAAAGGTTCTTGGTTTCGTTGCTCTAGTTTCTCTTTGTGTTCTTTTGAAGCGCACAACGAAACGTCGCCGCATTTCCTGCAATACACAAAATAATCTTCTTCTTCTGTTCCAATCATTTCTTCTACTTTCTCTATTGTTACATTTTCTAAACGTTTTCTATACCATGCATGGCAACTGTGACATAGGTCGTGATGGTCGGCTAAATTTTCGCACTCGACGCATTTAGCCGCCATTTGATAACTCTTTGCTTAATTGTTCCCACACATCGCTATCAGCTTCAACGCCTAAACGGTCCAGACACTGAAACAACTGAACTATCAGGCCGGCGAACAGGCGGGCATCGTAAACGCCTATTTCGCATTTGTCTAACGCTTCAGCGATACCCAACAGGGCGGTAGCTAAAACGGCGTTAGCGTTCGGTAACGTAGCCAACACGACGTTAGCGGCTTCAGTGTGTCTACCCTTCTCTACCATTCCCGTGACCTTCTAGCCTTCCTGCGGCGATCATTAACAATTTTAGCGCCCAAACGACTATTACAAGATTTACACGCCGGCACAAGTTCACCGGCCCACAATTCAGGACACGGCGCAGAAGCCAACGGCGGGACATGATCAGCCGTATCAGCCACCTTCACACGGCAATAAACACACATAGGGCCACTAGCCAGGAGCACCTTACGCGCTTCGCGATATTTATACGAATAACCGCCCATAACGCTAAAAAACCGCCTTTTCAAACCAGTTCAGGGTTTTCACGCCTAATAGCATTTTAATCGGGGAGATTTTAAACAT
>Ga0209756_1001920_pt1 | contig 18514 bp, 21 predicted proteins | sample ETNvirenome_6_85_FD_184071 | JGI IMG/M metagenome (GOLD analysis project Ga0209756, IMG submission 184071) | Marine viral communities from the Pacific Ocean - ETNP_6_85 (SPAdes) (version 3) | ecosystem: Environmental > Aquatic > Marine > Oceanic | place: Pacific Ocean | collected 2013-06-19
TTCAAGTTTAGAAACTTTGTCTAGTTGAACTGCTTGATTAGTAGAGAGATCAAACGTTCTAGTAAGAGTCCAGCCAGCTAACGCGAGCAAGATTCCTACCAGTAACGTCATTAATTTTTCAATCATATTTAATCAAGATCATTCCAAGCCTTTTCTTCATCAGAAATAACAGGCTCAGGTAAGACTCCTTTTACATTTTCGTCTGTAGGCATTATGAATCTATCACCCATAAGTTTAATATCAGGATTTTCTTTTTTATAACCATCTTTTAGATCATCCCAATAACTGCCGTCAGGCTTTTTATTTTCAGGAATAATTATACCAGAACATTTAGAGACTAGCAATTGGAAGTTAGGGTTGGCTTTTAAAGTGGGGTTATTATTAACTTTTCCACACATCTTCATCAGCTCTAGCTGTTGTTTTAGTTGTGCATTTTCTGTTTGGACTTCTCTAAATTCTTTTGTGCAGGCTGATCCTAAATACTTTCTCCAAGTTAAACGTACTGACCTATCATCACTAGGGCTATTATAATTATTAGTAGGATCATAGTGTCTATACCTAGACTCGTAGTCCCGTTGTTCGATTGATACGCTAACATCGCCAGTACTGCAAGTATTAGAACCGTCATTGAGATACTCATTTCGACTATGTGCAGGGCCAACTAGAAAAGCTACGACCACCATTACTATTATTAAAATACCTGTAAACTGATAATTCATGATTCATAAATCCTATCTATTTAAATCTTTTATATCGTAATCATGTTCTCTGACTTGATCTGCTAATTGTCTATATAAATTTTCCGCCATCTGCCATGTTGCCTCTGCAGAGGATAGTCTCGTATTTATTTCTGTAATTTTTTCCTCAGCTACTGTTAAATCTCTTTGAAGATTTACTATTTCTTGATTATTAGAATCAATAGTATCAGTTAAATTAACAACATAACGCACCCCTGTAAATGTTCCTACTAATACAGACGCAACAATAGGTACCATTACAATATTCTTTTTTAACAAATCTACGAGATTCATTTTTGCCAGTTAAAAAGCCAGCTTACAAATTTTTTCCATAAATTTTTAATCATGCTATTTTCCTTTTCTGTGATGATTTTGTCATTTATTATTGGCACGATAAACACTCGTCAGTATCATCTATTACTAGACCTTCTGAGTGTGTTTCATTAACTGGTTTACATTCACATGGTTCACATGGACAAGTACCATATACATCAGCGTGCAAATCTTCATTGCAGTGACAATCATGATTACATTTTGTGCATTTTTTCTTAGTCATTTTTTTTCTCCTCAATGTCGTAAAAAAATCTATCAGTATCTTCTGTTTTCCATTTACGAGTATCTTCGACATTCCAATCACTTGTTTGCACTTTCCAGTCAGGAATTTCATCCTTAACCGTAAATGATGGTATATCCCAAATTAATCTGTTGTTTGGTTGTGCCGCATAGTTGCCGTCATCTAACGCAAGTATGTGTGCGCACTTATGTTCGTGCGGAATTTCTGAATGATCAGTATCTACTATATTACTCTCTGGATGAGCCCAGTCAACAGTAAATAAATATTTTCCTGCGTGTGTTTTCTTATCTTTTCCGAAATATTTTCCTGATTGTCCGTCTAAGATATCATAAGAAGTAACAGCAGGATAGTAACTAAAGCAATTCCATAGCTCCAGTTCATCAAGTCTACGCCTAGGTACTTCTTGGACGTCAAAATCTCTTTGTATAAAAGCTGAAATCGGTAACCTATAAAATATAGCACCGTTTTCCATGATTGCATGAAAGAGTATAGGGCGCCCTGTAATTGATGTGATGCCAAAGATAATGCAGTCTTCCACTTCTCCATGGTGCTTTTTGAGATCATAGAGATACTCTCTCCTTATTTGTGAATAAGTTACAGGAATGTTTGCATTCAGGTAGGCCATAATTAATCCTCATGTTATTGTAATCCATTTGCGATTTTCTAAAATGCCTTCTATCAAAGTTATTGGGAAGCTACAACTAATCCTTTTGTCTGTTTGGGGTGTTATATAATGATAAATATCGGCAGGTATAAATACATATTCTCCTGTTTTTAACACTTTTTCAATCACTGTTTCAGAAAAAATTTTAACCTTTATAACACCTTCTGATGCTACAATTAAGTTATGACTTTTATCTTTATGTTTTTTAAAATGATTTGCCTTTCTATTAAGAGAAAAATATATATGACAATCAACAGCTTTCTTAAATCTGTTCTCTAAGTGTTGCGCTATAATATTAATTCTTTTATTTATTTTACTACAATCAGTTATATAACAGGTCTGATCTTTGGTCAATTTTTCAATTACATCAGAAGGCCAACAATATTTATCAGTTGACCAGATATTGTTGGCCCATGTAAACTTTTCCACAGAATTACATACTTTAAATCTGTTTACACTCATAAAAGGTCTTAGATTTAGTATTCTTTCAAGTTCCTCGTATGAAAAAAGTTTTGTTTTTAGTTCTCCGAAGCTGACTTGATCGGCTTTTAGAGAATCAAACATTGTTAATTGATTAAGCTAATTAATATGATGATGACCACTACTGCACCAATAGAAATTTTCTTATTGGCTTTAGCTAATGCCCATATTGATTTTAAATGTTCCATAGTTTTTCTCCTATTTTTATTTTATTGTACCCCAATTTGGTCCGGATTCATAGTCTACTTTATTAGGAACTTCGAGGGAAACAGCATCTTCCATGATCTCTTTTATGTGTTTTGCATGTTCAGGACTCTCAACAGATATATCTAATTCATCATGTACCTGTATGTGAGGGATAATATTTTTTTTATATAATTCAATCATCGCTTTTTTTGTCATGTCAGCAGCTGATCCTTGTATAAGTTTATTTAATGCTTTGTAAGTGTATGCACGTTTAATCCCTGGTCCATGTTCCGCGAGCGCTTCAGCATGAGGCAATGCTTTATGAATACCGAATTGATTTGGTTCCCATAAATGAAATCTACAAAGTCTTCCAAGTAATGTTCTAATTTTACCAGAGTCCTGAGCTCGATGCATAACGTTATCCATTAATTGTTTTACAAATGGAACTTTGTGATGGTATTGTCTAAACAATCCATCAGCTTTATCTTTACTGATACCAAGTTCTGCTTGTAATTTATTTTTTCCCATACCGTAGAACAGACCAAGATTTATAGTCTTGGCCTGTGATCTAGGTATCTCTGCCATGTCTGCTACGATAGTATGGAAATCGGCATCGCCTTGTTTATAGGCTTCCAATACATCGTCCACTCCATAGAGATTCTGTAAAGTTGCATAATGCACTACCAATCTAGGTTCTTGCTGAGAATAGTCAAAACAACCCCATGTATGACCTTCCTCGGGTATAAATAATGACCTAATAGCTGGTCCAAGTTCCTTGTTTCTAGCTGGTATTTGCTGGAGATTTGGATTCGAATAACTAAATCTTCCAGTTACGGTTCCCCCATTGTCTCCTCTTAATTGATTAATTTCTGCATGTATTCTGCCCTTGTAAGAATGTTTCAATATGGTATCAATAAATGTGGTATGCGCTTTGTTTATTTCACGAGCGCGGGCAACGTGTTTCACTAGTGGGTGGGGGTGATTCACTAAAAAATTTTTAGTAAAGGAAGGTGCAGATGTTTTCTCAGTTCGGTCATAATCTAAAGAGAGTTTATCAAAAACTTGTGCAATCGATCTTGCTGCCCATATTTGGACATCTATTCCTGTTTCTTTTTTTACTTTCATTAATGATTGTTTTTCTTCTTCAAGCAATTTGGTTTTCAATTTGTGCGCTGCTTCCACATCAACACGAACGCCTTTAAATCTCATATCAACTAAACAAGGAAACAATTCTGTTTCCATATCCATAATTGAATTTATATCTTGAAGATTAATTTCTTTTTTGAGTTCTTGCCAGAGTGCTAAAGTTATCTCGGCGTCCTTTTCTGCATACTCACCGACATAAATGGCAGGTAGTTTATACATTTCTGCCTTGGGGTCAACCCCCCAACTTTTTGCAGCTTCATATAAAGCTGTTTCATTCTTTCCTTTTCCAGTGTATCTTTTAGCACAGTTGTTTAAGTCATAACGCATTTGATTCTCATCAACTAAGGCCGATGCAATCATCGTGTCTATAATTTTTCCGTTAATACTTAAACCTAGGGCCCTAATCCAACAAACGTCATACATGGCGTTGTGAAAGATTTTTGTTGCTGGTGTAGATAATACACCTTGAAACCATTTCAGAACTTTCTTACGATCCATATTACCACCACCTTCATGAGCAATAGGAAAATAAAGTGCTCCATCTTTTACTGCAACAGCTATTCCTACCACATCTCCTCTACCAACCACTGAACCTGATCCCATCTTAATTAAATCTGGGTCTTTAGTTTCCAAGTCAATTGCTATTTCATCATACTTTGATAAATCTGGAAAGCTTTCTGGTGGTATCCATTCTGTCTGTGGTTTAAATAGTGGTATCTGCATCATTTATTTTTTTTCTCATAATCTTCATGTTCTTTTATTAATTTTTCAGAAGGATGCCACACGTCTACCGCTGCATGACACGCAGGACATGATAAATTACTTACAAAGTCGTAATACTCATTGTCTTCGGTGTCGTGATCACCACCCCATATTAATTCTGTATTACAGTGCCAACATTTCATTTAATCATTCCCCAGGAATTTTTTTTCTTTTTTATTTCTTCTTTCACTTCTTCAGGATAGTCTCTATCAATTGCCATGTCAATATAATGTTTTGCTTTTAACAAATCTTCTTTCTGGTTTTTTTGTTTGTGGCGACATAAATATTTAATTGCATTTCCCTCTGCAAACGGAATATTATTTCTGTTAATAAATTCTGAAGGTTGAATCGCCATAGATTTATAGTGATCGCCGCCTACTTGCTTTTTATATATTTCATCTTTCATTGGCACACTCCTCAATTAATTTTTGAATATATTCTTCATGCCTTCTTGCTTTAACTTCTGGTCTTTGACCATATGCTTTATCCCATGCTTTACCTTTAGGACTTTGTCTCCATTTTTTTCTAGCTCGTTTTCTACTTTCAGCGTAAGGATGTGTCATATTTTAAATAAAATATTTCCTGATACAGTTATTCTGTAATCATTACTGGTATAAAAAGGACTCACATAATGCATTTGTGATGCATCAAACATAAGCATTTTACCTTCGAAAGTTTTATCAACAGCTAAAGCATGCGCTGCAAGAGGGCCTTGTGGAGTTGGATTTATAAGTCCAAATTTAGATGCTTGACCTTTTCCAAATACATCTGGAAAATATTTTTCTTCTTCTTTTAAATCGTAAGGAATTTGTACAAAAATAACAAACGATAATACACTTGAATGAACATGCGGAGGATTAAATTCATATTTTTTTTGAAAATTACACCATAAGGAATGAATATATAAAGGAGCATTTTTTGATAAAACACCTATGTTTTTCCAAGCATCATAAAGGGGGGATGTTCCACAGCATTTTAATATATATTGTGCAAACGATTCACTGATTTTATCTATATAATATTCTTCCTTGAGGTGACCTACTACATCATTATTAAACAATTCTTGTCGCTTGGCTTCATGAGACGCAGCTTTTATCCATTCAAATTGATCTTTTGGTAATTCAAAACTACCTATTTGAAGTTTATCTGTAAATTTTTTAGTTTGTTCCCAATTATTCATATTACAAATCCTTTATTGTATTGTTTAGGTTCTATAATATGTAAATTTTCTTTTGTTCTTGTAGCCCCTACATAAAATAATCTATTTTCATCATCAGGATTTCTTTCATAACCTTCCATAGTTGTTCTGGTAAGATCAGTAAGAAGAACCACATTCTGTGCTTCCCCTCCTTTAGCTGCATGAATAGTAGATAACTCTATTCTTGGCTTTTTATTTAATTGTTCTCCATTAGCTCTCATCTTTCTTAAATATTCTATTCTTGTAGTTCCTGCATCCTCTAAGGATTCATACCAAACTTTTTTAGTCTTTAATCCATAATCATTTGTAAGTTGATCTATTCCATAAAAAGATCCTTTAGTCATACCTTTTATTTTCTCTTTTTCCCAATGATTGGGTCCCATATATTTAGAAATTTTTTCTATTTGTTTATAAGATAATAACTGACCTTGTCTTAAATGTTCCCAATCGGTAGCTGCTTCTTGTAAATCCTTTTCATAATTTCTTTTGTATCTATTTTCATAATACAAACCTTTACGATATAGAACATCTTCTATTTCTTTTAGCATAAACTTAGTTCTTGCTAAGACTAACCAATCTCCTTTAGACATATCCACAGAATCAACATCAAAATGTCTATGCAAACTTCCTTGCGCAGTTCTAGGTTGCCAGGTTTTATCTATTCTATTTCTAATTCTATTTATAATACCCATAGCAAGTCTATGAACTTTCATTGGAATTCTATGAGATTGTATTAAGGGGAGGTTAATCATTTGATCTTTTAAAGCAATAAAAGAATCAACATCTGCACCAGCCCACTTAAATATAGCTTGATCATCATCCCCCGCAATAAAAGTATCTCCTGTTTTATTCCAAATAGTTTTGGCCATATCCCATTGCATCAATGATAAATCTTGAGCTTCATCAACAAATATTACATCAAATTTGGGAGATAAATCTGACTTAATAAAATTTAAAATCATGTCATTAAAATCAATTAAGTTATATTCTTTCTTATATCTTTTTAATTCATTATAAATAATATTCAACTTATCTAATTCTAAATCTTGCGTGTGTTCTCTTCTATTATACTGTTGTTCGGGTGTTATATTTCTTAATTGAGCTAATTGTATAATTTGAAGATATTCACTATCAGAAGTAAATATACCATGATCCTCTTGGTGTTCTGCATAAGATACTGGAAAACCTAATTTTTTTCCTAAATCTCTGTAATGTCTAGGTTGCATTACTTGATCTTTTTTAAGTCCAAGTTTTCTAAATGCTAATGAGTGCAGTGTTCTAAAGTATGGAAGATCATCTTCTGTTAAATTAAATTTTTTTATGGCTTCATCTCTAGCATGGTATGCAGCTTTTTGAGTAAAAGCAAAATAACCTACTTTATCAGGATCAGTTTGTTTAAGATAGTCATCAACTTTATTTAATAAAGTTGTAGTCTTACCCGTACCTGGTGGTCCTAATACTATTGTTTTCATATTTTTCTAAAAAAATTTCTCCATATAGCTGATCTAATAATTGAAACTACAGTAAATATTAACGCAATATGTAAACTATCCCATATTGTTGGATACAAACCAAAGAATGGAAAGATATATAATTGAATAAGGATTGCTAAAATTAATCCACTCCCTACATCAATAAAACTTTCTATAAAACATCTCTTGATCATTAAAAGACATCCTTAGGTTTTAATTCTTTTTGAACATAATCATCTTTTTTCTTATCAAACTGTTTTACTGTAAAAACAGAAACTCTTTCTTTACCTACTCTTTTTTTATCATCACAACTACAGTGATCTTTTAACATTTGTGCTGTCCTCTGATAATTTATTTCCCATCTTTGTCTAACTAAAAATTTACTGTAAAACATACTAAAAACAAAATGATGGTAACCTCCATTAGTCCATACACCACCTTTTTTAAGATCATTAACGTCTGAACCTATATGTCTATTTAAACAAAACTCTTCTAAATGATTTCTCAATTGATCTGCAGTTGTCACACCTTCAGGCGGTTCCACAGGTTCGTGATTCTTCATCAATGGATTTATTATCATGTCCCAATCTTTTGGTTTTACTGTTGGTGGTTTAAAGTCCAACTGTTCCATACATGCTTCCTGGAATAGACTTTGTTGTTTTAAAAATTTTACATTCTCCAGGTGTAATCTTTCTCCATCAACGTTTAGATAATAATAAGGTTTTTCTAATTTAATTTTTTGTAAATCAGTTAATGCAGGAAATACTATTTCTTCTCCTATTCCAAACTTTCTACTTCTACATAACTTCTTATCACATAGATTGCACATAGGAGTATCATTACATTTATATCCCCATTCTTTTTTATCATGCTGATTTTTTATAACATCTAATTCTTTTTCACTTAAAGGTACTACTGTAGCTGTATCATTAAATAAAGTAAGTTTAGTTTTCCATTCTGATGGCCATTTCTTTTTAGCATAAACACTATAATGAAACATAGCATTATTACGTCCCCCATTTTCTGGAATTTTATTCATCGCCATTAATTCTATACATGGAGGCCCGTCAGAAAATTCTGACTGAGGCCTCTGTATTTTTATGAGACCCACATCTAGTTGTTTTTTATTATTAAATATCTCATAAAATTCTTCTAAAGTTGCGGCTGTACCATCATCTTTAAATGCATATCTTGTTGTATCATCGCCGTTAAAATAGGGTAAATTTAAAAAGTTTCCTGTATCATCATCTGATTTCAATTGAATTTGTTTTGGAAATACTTCTGATCCGCCGTAGCCTAGTAGTGTCTTTATCTCTGTAAGTTTATCTCTCATTCTTTCTGCAGCTACAGGTTTTTCTGAGAAGAGAAAAACATGAGCACCCCCACTCTTTGACCTACAAACTACTAATGGTAGATTAAAATGTTTTATTTGATTAATTAATTTTTTATGATCGAACCCTACATAAGAATCTATATCTACACATCCCCATACACATTGATTTTCTTCATTGATTGGAATAATTCCTAGACTTTGTGAACCTTGTAAATGTTGTAACCATAATTCATCTGTTACGGGTTGTCTTACTACAAAAGATTGACCTTTTATTTTTCCCGTCTGTCCATTAGTTGTAGCTATCTTAGTACAACCATGAGCTCTTTCTAGCCCCTTAAATATATTTTTAAAATTTTCTATCATACCTTTTTAAGTGGGCGTTTCCACTCTCGCTTAGACGCCCACTACCTAGGATTCTATTAGTATGGTGAATCTGATTTTGATTCTTCGCCGTGTTTAACTTTTACTAAACCTTTTGTATTTTTTTCTGCAAAGTTTTTAGCTATTTGATAAACACCTTTATCGGTAACGGGACCAACTTTTGTTACATCCCATCCAAACCATGTTCCTTTGTCATTAGACATCTGAACAGTTTTTAGATTATAAATGTGGCTATATGTTGGCGGCGTGAATAAGCCATTTTTCCCTTGTAGCTTAAGACCCATCATAATTGAATTCCATTTACGACTAATTTTTAATTGAGTCGCTTTCATAGAAATCAATGCTGTAGATGGAGTTTTACCCATAAGAATCACAAAGTGATTAGCAGTGTTTTCCAGATAATTACCATTTGGTAATCTATCTTTCCACGATTTATCACGAGTAGCTGTACTAATGATATCGCTATCTGCGCTATGGATTGCTACAGGAGCACCAGTGCTTTGACCTCTGTCTTGCCATTCGACATATTGTCTTTCATAATGGACGGGTATAATATTTATACCTTTGGCTCCATCATAAAGCTCTTTGGTTACACTGTTTACAATCATTCCAGGTTCTGCACCGTCAATAAACTTGGCATTTTGTTTATTAACTTCTGGAGATAATTGTCCCAATACTTTCAGAAATGGTAATGCAAGATCATCTTGCGTCATATTCTGAGAGCCTGCATTTGCATCAGCTTCGAATAAATTCGTAGACAATGCACCTGCTTCTTCTTTTCTTTGTACTTGGTTCATGTTTATTTGTTCCTTTTTATAGTTGTTTTATTTCCAACAAATATGTTGAAAAGTTCCGTTGGCATTTCTTTACCTGCCTCAATACGCTCACGGACTAACGCTTTAAGAGTCATGGGCTCAACCTTCAACTTTTGTGTTGGCTGAAACCCACGCTCTGTTGCAAGAGCAGCATAATCAGCTGCCTTGTTATCTTCGTTGCGACCAAAGGACACGGATATCTCATTTTTGATTATGTCCCCTAATCCATTATTACGAAGCCAGTTAAACGCCGCATCTCTATTTGCTATAGTAATGTTGGCGCTATAATTTGGTTTAACATCTACCGAAGAGCCATCTACAAGTTTAAGATGAGATAAACCCATCTCACTCATCATAGTTGGAATAACTTCTCCTGATAAATGTTCATGTTTTTTCTTTAATTGTTTCAAGTGTTCTTCATGATTTTCTATATTTCTTGAAACCTCTTCTAAGTTTTCTACTTGATCAGCTAAAGATTTAATATCTTCTGTTTTTTGTAAAACATTTGCTTTGTCCTCTTCAAAATTAATCATCTATTTTTCCTTTCTCGTATAAGTTAATTTCAATAGGATAATAGGTTCTTTCTTGTTTATCCCATTTTAAAAGTTTATAATTACCATTGGTCATTTCTGCTACAATAGAACATGCAACCCCAATAATAGCTGGGTCACCTGTTAATAATAAAAAATCTTTCTTTCTAAAATTTTTTAAACCTTGTCTTAATTTATAAATTAAAGGACCTGGTGAAAAAATAATTTGAGAAAGCTCTGGTAATAAAAATTTAAAACTACCATATTGTGCAGCACCCATAATATTTATTTTAGGGTTGCCTACTTTTGTACCAGGAATTTCCTGAATAACATAAACTATGGACGGTTGTTTATCATCCATGACTGTTGTTTTATTATCTATAACTTTCATGTCTTGACATATAATGCAAGATGAACTATATGTCAACCCATAGAAAGAAGAAAAATTATGAAATATAAATTTAAAACAAAACCTTACGCGCATCAAATAACTGCGTTAGAAAAGTCGTGGAACAGAGAAACGTATGCCTATTTTATGGAAATGGGAACGGGAAAGACAAAAGTATTAATTGATAATGCTGCTATGCTTTATGATAAAGGTAAGATAAATGGACTTTTAATCGTTGCACCTAAAGGTGTGGTAGGAACGTGGTATAATCATGAGCTTCCAACTCATTTACCAAATCACATAGAGAATGTGACTGTATTATGGCAAGCAAATATCACAAAAAAACAAAAGGAAATTTTAGATAGCCTATTTAAGGCTGGGGAAGATTTAAGAATTTTAGTTATGAATGTAGAGGCCCTTTCTACAGAAAAAGGTTATGATTATGCCTTTAAATTTTTACATGCTCATAATGCTTTAGTGGCAATTGATGAATCCACTACAATAAAAAATCCATCAGCAAAAAGAACTAAAAACATTATTAAATTATCTAATGTGGCTAAATATAAACGTATTATGACAGGTTCTCCTGTTACTAAAAATCCTTTAGATTTATATAGTCAGTGCGAGTTTTTAAATCCTTACCTTCTGGACTTTACTTCTTATTATGCATTTAGAAATAGATACGCTCAAATGAAAACTATTCATGTTCAAGGGAGGTCTATTCAAGTGGTAGATAAATTTCAAAATTTAGGAGAACTTTCAGACACTTTAAAAAATTTCTCTTATAGAGTATTAAAAGAAGATTGTTTAGATTTGCCTGATAAGATTTATATTAAAAGACAAATTACTTTATCAGCTGATCAAAGAAAATTATATGAGCAAATGAGAAAAGAAGCTCTCGCTACTTTAAATGGTAAAAAAGTTACAACGGTTAATGCTCTTACTCAGTTAATGAGATTACATCAAATCACATGTGGGCATTTTACCGCAGATGATGGAAGTATTCAAAGAATCCCTAATAATAGAATTAATGAATTAATGAGTGTTTTGGAAGAAACAGAAGGAAAAGCCATTATATGGGCTCATTACCAATGGGATATAAAAGATATAATTAAAGAAGTTGTTAAGGTCCATGGTCCGGGTTCCATTGTTGATTATTATGGGCTCACGCCTCAAGATGAAAGACAAGACAATATTAAGAAATTTCAAAATAATGATAAATGTAGATTTATTGTGGGAACACCTCAGACAGGTGGCTACGGTATAACACTTACCGCAGCCAATACTGTAATCTATTACTCTAATGGCTATGATTTAGAGAAAAGATTGCAATCTGAAGATCGGGCGCATCGAATAGGTCAAAAGAAAGCAGTAACATATGTTGATATTAATGCTGAAGAAACCGTCGATGAAAAAATTGTTAAATCTCTACGTAAGAAAATTAATATAGCCTCTGAAGTTTTAGGTGAAGAGCTTAAGTCTTGGATTTAATCACGTAAAACATAGGATATACACGCGAGGCGCGCAGAAATTTCAAAACCCTTATTTTATATTTATTTTCTTCGGCTTCTTATCTTCTGGTGGATTATAATTTAATTCCACTTTCAACATTCCATCTTCAAGTTTAGCTCCTGTGCATTCAACATACTCAGACAGTTGCAGCTTTCTTTGGAAAGCCCGTTTAGCTACGCCTTTATGGACAAAGTCTTCTTTTTCTTCAGAAGATTTTCCTTCAATAGATAAAATACCTTCTTGAACTTCAACATTTATATCTGATTTTTTATAACCAGCTAATGCCATCTCTAAGATGTACTTATCTTTACCAGCTTTCTTTATATTATAATGAGGAAAGCCCGCATTAATTGTAGGCAATCTATGGAAGCGATCAAAAAAAGATTCGAATCCGATTGCGCTGTTTAGGAAATTGTTTAAGTTTATTAGATCAGTCATAGTAACCTCCTTGTTTAGACAGTTAATAATTAAGAGCCTCCTAAAGCACTCCTACTATCTATATATATTGTTTTTTAAAAATTTCAACTACTTTACGTAACGATCAGTCGACAGTCCTAGGATTGGTTTGTATTCCGTTTTCCCACTAGAATTTTTAATAGCCATTAAATATTCTTTTCGATTACTATTTATTTCTTTCTTATAGCTTACGTGTACCCACCCTGAATTTGGTTGTCCAGGTTCAAAGTACTCGAGAATTAATTGATCAAACATGAGGTTTTCTTTGACCCAATCTGAGACCTCATTATTAGGGGTGCCAAAGATTTCAAAATCCGCCGCCTCTCCCTTGCAATGCTGAGATTTTTCTGAGCTGCCTATCTTACGTGACAAAATACTGTTACGATATCCCGAGGTAATGGTCACTGTGTGGTTAAAATGGTCTCGAATTGGCTGTAGAACCCTCTCACAGAGCAATCTGAGGTTCTCCTGCTCATCCTCACTAGGGTTATTGTCAAGGCCCATCCTTGTAGCTGTTTGGGACTTGGTCAATTCTGCCAAGCTAAAATTTTTAGATAATTTCATTATGTTCTCCCAGCAATTATTTTTTCACTCGGAGATAGTAGAGCTTGTTCTGTCCTTGTCAAGTTAGTAATTGGATTTTTTTGCTGTGTATTTTGTGATAATTTAGGCATTGGAGTGTTACCTAATGGTGGTGTTTGTATCTGTGTTTGTTCTTTTGGTGCACCAAATCCTTTAAATGGACTTACGTTTTGCCATATCTTTTCAATTCCTCTTTTAATTAATCCTGGTTTTTCTTCTTTAATTTCTGGTTTTAAAGACTTACCTTTCCATTTATATTGAATGTCTTTTAATTTCCATTTAGGATATGCATAATCTTTATCTAAATAGAATTTCATATCTGGATTATCTTTAGTCATCTTAGCAGCTTGCTCTTCAAGTTGTTTAACTTTCTTTTTAAATAAAGCATCAGAAAAATTAGCTGGAACAAATTCTCCATTCATTAATTTTCTTATTCTTTTGTTAGGTATCTGAGTATCTTTTAATACTTTTTTAATATCTGATTCATCTAGATCTAACAGTAATGCGTCCTGAATAATATTATACATTTCTTGTTGAATCTTAAATGCTTCTTCTTGCATTTGTTCAAACTCTGCTTCAATAACTGAAGGTCCTCTATTTATATAATCTTCTGGAGAATATATTTTTTCCGCATCATCCACTGCTCTTAGTAATTGATTAAATCTTCCAGCTTTATAAGACAAAGAATTTTTAACATCAATATCTATAACTCTAATACCAGCCATCAATGCTAACAACTCATCTCTAAGAGAGACTTCTTGTCCTCCTTTTTTAACATCACCTGTTAATCCTCTAAGAACTTTTTTCCCAGATGTTAAAGCTCCTGGTTCAATTCCTTTCCATATATGGGCATAAGACTTATCAAATTTATCGCTAAGACTATCAGACGCTGAGTAGATTCGAGAACCTGTAGCAGTGACACCACCTCTACCACCCATTAAATAACCTGGTGGCATAACGTCTTGCATTTTTTCCAGTCCAATTTGTTCTGAAATAAATGGTTCCATAAGAGTCATGATAGGACCATTAGCTCCAAATACTTGACTTAGTACATAATCTTCTGTCTCTTGAGGACTTAATTTTTGTTTTTGAGCTTCCATTAAAGCTGCTTCAATTGGTTTTTGTAATACATCGTACGGACTAAAGTATGAAAAGTTAACAGCTTTTGCTTTTCCTTTATCCCAGTCTGTTAAAGGAAGAACATTAGATGCTCTATCCCAATCTGCTGCGAAGGATCTTTTCCACCCATCCCATTGCTCTTCACTTGATCCTGTTAACCATAAAGCTCCTTTGTATAAACCGTATCCATAGCCATAGAAACCTAAAGCAGCTCCCATTAATCTATTCAATCCCATTTGTCTTATTCGTGGATCTTTATGTGCTGCTTGCTTTAAACCAAAATTCATTATGTTCATTCCGGTTCTTAAAATTTCAGCTTGGAATGACACGAAGTTTCCAAAGAAAGGAATTTTTCTAATGTCTTTAATAAATTGTGGAACTTTACTGTATGTTGGATAAGTATTTCTTATTTCCCATGCGGAAGCATCATCTAAGAAATCATCAAATGTTTTTTTAGCTCCAGTTAATAAATCATCTTCATTAACATACTCTCCCATGTATCGTCTGTATGCATTAAGTGCTTTTGCATTAGGAAATATTTCAGCTAGTTGAGATTTAACCCAATGTCTTCCATACCATTTCCACATGTTATCACCACCTGCATAAATCCTACTTGCTTTTTTAACAAACTGTGTATCTTGAAAACGTTGAAATAGTTTATCAGTTGTATTGATAGCTCCTCTATTAATATCTTTAATAACCGCCTGAATTTCAGCTGCAATTACGTTTTCATCCATCGTTCCTAATCGAACTTCTTTTTCAATAGCGTCATAAAATTTTTTAGTATCTACTTTTCCAGGTGCTGGAAATATATCTCGCCAAACTATTTTCATTGAATCAATAACACTTGTTCTTCCTCCTATGTGCATATTAACTAAAGGAAACAAAGCAGATGCTTCAACGTTTCTAACTTGTGTTTGTGGAGAGAAAACTGTCTTACCCATTTGAGTCATGACTTTAAATTGTAAAGCGTGTCTCCAAATAGCAATGTCAATTAATTTATCTAATGGTCCTCCAACTCCTTCCAACATTCTTTTTGTTTCAGGAGATACATATAAACCTACTATATCACTTGGTAAAACTCCTAGTCGTGGAATTTTAAAAATTTGTTTAGCTCCAACAATGTAAGGAATAGCTTCAGCTTCTGTTTTAAATGCAAGTTTATTATCTAATAAGTACTTAGCCATCTTATCGTATTGTCTTTTAGTAACAATCTCTGAAACCATTTCCATTCCGGTGTTACCAATTTGAGATTTTAAATCGGGACGTTCACCTAAAAGTTTTTTAATAGCTGTAGGTAAAAGTTCTCCTTTTTTAAGAAATTTAAATTTATCATTTCTTAAATGTTTTAATCCAATTTTTTCCATAGCCGCTAAAGGATCTGATCCTTCTGTTCTTCCTGTGTGAAGAATGTTTTCCATAATACGTCTACCGTATAGATTATAGGCTCTCTCTGTTGTTACATTGGGGAAAGCTTTTTTAGCTTCTATTTTGTAATCTTTATTTCTTTTTACTACATTTTTTACAATCCAAGTTGTAGCATTAATCTTATCTCTTGGATTTACTAAATATAAAGGATTGCTAAAAGTTCCAAAAGATGATCTTAAATATTTATTAAGATCATTTAATAACATTTTTTTGTATTCTGCAAATTTTTTAGAATTTGGTAAAGCATTTGCATAAAGTTTTCTTAACATTGTTAATTGTTCATCTAAATCTTTAGCAGCTAATCTTAATTCTTTAGGAAGAGCATTTAGCCCACCCTTTAATTGACCTTTTAAATATTCTAATACTTGATCAGCAAAATATTTTTCTCCAACAGGAGAAGTTTTATTAGTATTGTATCTTCTTTCAAACCCTTGAGCTAATTTGTAAGCTGAATTATTAATATCATCTAATACTTTAAATAATCTTTTACCTTTAGCTCTAATTGTTAATTTTGCTGCTTCATCAATTGTTCCTAAAGCTTCATTGTATTTACCAAAAGAAGAAAAATAACTTAAAAAATCTTGAAACTTTCTAAGTCTTCTTAATCCTTTATCCGGTGTTGTCTCTGGTATTAATTTCCATTGATCAAATGGAGGAAGCTGTCTAATCAAAGATTTGTTTTTCATCGTAGGCATTCTTAAGTTTGCAGTTAACATAGGTACAACTGCTTTTTCTAAGACTGCTCCTGTCCAATCTCGTGTAGCTTTAGCAACAGCTGGAACTCCTGGAGTTCTTGCTAAAATAGCTGAAGCAGTATTAACAGTTCCTTTCATTCCTTTAAGAGTTATTCCTACTCCTGTTTTAACTACAGGTTTCACGACCCACTTAGTTCCTAACTGAGCAGCTTTTCCAACTAAAGGAAAGCCACCACCAATCATAGCTCCTTCTCTAGCAAATCTAACTTTATTAATTAAAGTTGCTTTAGCTAATTCTTTTCCAGTTAAACCTTTAGTATCAATTGGTTTATTAATTCTTCCGGTACCTGGTTTACCTATTAAAGCTCCCCAACCTATACCTCTATCCATATCAGGACGTCCACCACTTCCAACAAATGCATCAGCAAAACCTAAGATGAAAACACCTTCTCCCATTCTTGTTGCAATCTTAGATCCTTTATGAGTTTTATTATATTCTTGAAGTCTTTTTAATTTGTTCCATTGCATGGCTCCATTTCTAATTTTAGTAGCAGCAGAAATAGGGATCGCATATTCTCCAATAAGTTTTGAAATATCTCCCATGAAGGTTTCAGGTTCATCGGCTGCAAATGATAAACTTTTATCCATAGCGTCATTAAATTTCTCTTGAAAGTCAGTAGTAAATAAATAATCAATTGGAGTTAAAACCCATTCACTAGCTGACTGAATAAAGTTTCCAGTTCCTTTCATTAACTGAGTAGCAATGTCAGTATAACCTTCTACGTATTTTTTTCTTCTTTGAAACTTTTTACTTGCTTGTTGCTTAGTAAGTTTGTCAAGAGTAGATGCTTGTGTTAATGGACTCGTAAATCCCAACACAGACATTGCATCAAATGCACCTTCACTCGTATATTTAACAGGTTTCTTTTTAGCTGGAAAAATTTTTTCTTCCGTTGCTAAAAGCAGTTTAGTAAAATCATTATAGTTTTCTATGTCTGCTTTCTTTTTCTTTTTAGATCTAGTATAAAAAGGAAATTCTTGAGATCTTAAATCTTTTTTTATTTCTTTTGTACCGTAGCCTCTAGTATCTCCTGCTACTTCACCTTTTAAACCTTTATCTAAAATGTTTAATTTTATATCACTCCAAAGAGTTCTTTTGTCTTCGGCCATTTTATGCCTCCGATGGTAGGACTAGGTTGACTCCGTATTTAGCGTTAAAATTATCAACGTCTTGTTGTGTTTGAATTTGTGCAAAATCTCCTAAAGCAGCAGCACTACTAACTAACAATTTTACAATGTCATCTGTAATTTCTACCGGTAATCTTGATCTTAATTCTTCATATGAAAGTTGGTCTGAAGGTATATTTTCTTCAACTGTTTCTTGCATGTCTACATCACCCTGAGGTGTTTGAATGTTTACATCTTCTTGTTCAACTAATTCTCCTTGTTGATAACCAGCTCTGCCACCCTCAGCTTTATATCCTGCTGTAACCATACCTATTCTTCTATCTTGAGCTTCTTTTAAATACATATCAGTTGCTTTTCTTCTTAATTCAGGTAAATTTTCTGGTCTAGTAAACCATTCTGCTATGGTAATTTGTTCACCATCTTCAGTCACAGGTTCACCATTTGCATCAAGATAATATTCTCCTCCTAAACCATCTTCATTTAAAAGTGCTTTTTTAAATTCATTATATGCCTCTTCTGCATAACCTTCTACTTTCCATAAAGCTGCAATTTCAGGATTATCTTTTATGTAAGGTTGCATTTTATTCCATATTCTTATTTTTTTTCTATCATGTTGTTCTTGAGTTATTGTCCCTGCAGCAAGATCATCGCTTAATTTAAATAATTCATCAGTGTAATTTCCTATAGCAGCTGACTTTTGTTCAGCACTAAACATACTTTGATCGGATTCACTAAGAGCACTAGCTCTTGCATCTATATATGATTTAATTAAATCTTTTTCTTCTTCTCTTTTAGAAGTATCTTCATACATTTTTCTTTGTTGAAATTGTGCAAAAGGGTCTTTAGCAGATATTGCTGCTGTAGATAA
>Ga0209756_1001924_pt1 | contig 18493 bp, 29 predicted proteins | sample ETNvirenome_6_85_FD_184071 | JGI IMG/M metagenome (GOLD analysis project Ga0209756, IMG submission 184071) | Marine viral communities from the Pacific Ocean - ETNP_6_85 (SPAdes) (version 3) | ecosystem: Environmental > Aquatic > Marine > Oceanic | place: Pacific Ocean | collected 2013-06-19
GGTATGAAAATCAGCATGCTGAGATTTATACTACAGAATCATCTGACAGAGCTTTCGAAGAGGAAGTAATGTTAAGTGGTTTTGCAAACGCACAAGTGAAAGGTGAAGGTGCAGGCGTTTCTTTTGACGAAGCACAAGAAACTTTCACAGCTCGTTACACTCACGAGACCATCGCTTTAGCGTTCGCGATTACTGAAGAAGCAATCGAGGACAACTTGTATGACAGAATTTCTTCTCGTTATACAAAAGCTTTAGCAAGATCCATGAGCAATGCTAAACAAGTAAAAGCAGTACAACCTTTAATAAATGGTTTGCCTTCAACAGCAACATTTAAATCAGGTGATGCAAAAGCTTTGTTTACAACAAATCACCCTACAGTAGCAGGTACTTTTTCAAATACCTTAACTACTCAGGCGGATCTTAACGAAACTTCGTTAGAACAATCTCTTATCGACATCGGTAAGATGACTGACGAGAGAGGTCTTAAAGTTGCAGCAAGAGGAGTGAAGATGATTGTTCCTTCGGAAAACCAGTTTAACGCTGAAAGACTTATGAAGTCTGCAGGCAGAACTGGAACAGCTGATAACGATATAAACGCAATCGCGTCTATGGGTATGATTCCTCAAGGATATAGAGTGAATAACTACCTAACTGACACTGATTCGTTTTACATTGTTACAGATGTACCAAACGGAATGAAAATGTTCAGCAGAGCTCCATTGACAACTGCAATGGAAGGTGATTTCGACACTGGCAACGTAAGATACAAAGCTAGAGAAAGATACTCATTTGGAGTATCAGACCCTAGAGGTATCTATGGCGTTGAAGGTGCGTAATTAAACCTAATTTATGTGGCGGGACACAGTTCCGCCACATTTAAGAAATAAACGGTGAGATTCATGAAAGAATATAAAAATATTTTGTCAAAAAAAGAAAGATTAAAACTTTTAAAATTTGTTAAACCAACTTTAAAAGATTTAGGACCTAATCACCCTGGTTTACAATCTCTTCCTAATTTACATGAATATAAAGAATTAAAAATATTATTAGATAAAATAAAACCAATTATAAAAGAATATGTAATACATAAATGTTGGGTTAATCTTAGTTATGGAGATCATATTAGTTGGCATAGCCATCCCGAATGTGATAAAAATATAGTTTATTATTTAAAAAATAAATCTAATATAGGAACTATGTTTAAAAAAGAGGGGTACAAAGTAGAAGTTAAAAAGGGTTTAGAAAATTCTTTATTAATTTTTGATTCTAATCTTATTCACGCTGTTCCCCCTTATTTTCCAGAAGAAAGGTATTCAATAGCTCTTGAGATTATAAAAAAATGACAAAATTCCTAGTAAAAATATGGGCTTATGACTATCACGCTTCTTTTGAAGTAGAAGCGGAAGATAATCAGACGTCTATTGAAAACTCAATCCTTGACAAATTAGGAGAAAAGAGTATAAAATGGGAATCAACGGGAATGTATGGTCCCGTAAATAGAATAACCTATGAGGAGGTTGTCGATGTTACAAGACCTATACAAACAAAAACGGTCCTTGGAGTTGAGGTGGCAGTCTGAGTATGAGCAAAGTGGTAAATATACTCTGGACATGGTTGAAATTGATAATACAATTAAAAGTATTATTACTGAGATCAAACTCGAAGAATCTAAAATTGCTGATAGAGAAAATAAAATCAGTAGTTCAGCTGCCCAAGTTTCTGTGGCTACTTAGATAAACGCCACATCGCTGAAATCGTATATTTCTGTAAGGATCTCTTGCACTCTACTAAAAATTCATATATAATTTAATCACTATACAATTAATTAGAACATAGACCCGTATAGTGGACGGCCTAGAGACTATGTTCGGAAAAACTAGGAGGATACAATTATGGCTTCAACAACGTTTAACGGACCGGTACGTTCGGAAAAAGGTTTCCAGGTTGCAACTAAAAATGCAACTACGGGAGCAGTAACAACTAGAATGAGTTCAGGTATGCCTGACTTAACTGGTTTGTCTATCTCAGATGTAGCAACAGCATCTACGCTAACTTTAGCGGCTGACACTATATCAGTGGTAAATTATACAGGTGCAGCGGCATGCGCAGCAACTTTGCCTGCAGCAACACAAGGAACTGTTGTTATTTACTGTCAGTCTAAAGACACTACTGGCGGAACAGCAACTTTATCTTTTGATTGCGCTGGTTCAGATGCATATGCAACTGGTTCAGTAATTGAATCAAGAGGTTCATCTGAAGTAACTTTTGATACTTCAGCATCTGGTGAAACTTTATTAACTTTCACACCTGCTAACGCAGCGACAAACCTTTTAACAACAGCTGGACAAATAGCTTTCATTTGTTATGAAAAAGGTACATGGCACATTGCAACATCATTAGCTAGAGAAACTACTCAAACTACTGGTGCATTTGTATTTGCGTCGTAATTAATAATTAACTCGGGGCGCCTGGTAATGCAGGCGTCCTTTAAAAGGAGGACAAAAACATGGCAGACACAGTATTAAATTCAACTGTATTTGATGGAACTAAAAAACTTATCACTCACTACAATGTAGTTTCTGATTCAAGTGGAGGCACAACTAAAATAGTTGATGTTTCTACACTACAATATTCTCGTGGTGGAACAGTAGGCTCAGCTTGTACTAAAGTTAGATTAGTTAAAATTAATTTTAACGTTTCTATAACAGCACCAGTAGACGCTATTAGATTAGCATGGGATGCTACAACGGATGTAGTGTTTCAAACACTAGCGGGTGAAATGGCTTTTGATTATACAACTTTCGGTGGATTAAAAAACACTGAAGCAAGTGGATACACTGGAGATGTTAACTTAACATTACCAGCTTGTTCAAATGGAGACACCGGCACAGTAGTTTGTGAATGGATTAAAGTTTACGACTAGGAGGTTAGATGGCTAACACTACTTCTGGTACTGCTACATTCGGTAAAACTTTTTCTATCGATGAAATAATAGAAGAAGCTTACGAACGTATTGGTTTACAAAATGTAGCTGGGTATCAACTTAAAACAGCTAAAAGAACCCTAAATCTTTTATTTCAAGAATGGGGAAATAGAGGTATTCACTATTGGGAAATAGCGAGTACAAATATTGATCTTATTGAAGGGCAAGCTGAATATAAATTTTATAGATCCAGTGATGATGGCACGAGTGCCACTTCAACACCTTCTGGTATTTATGGAATGTCAGATGTTCTTGAAGGACAATTAAGGTCTAATAGAACCGCAACAACTCAATCAGATAGTCCAATGACAAAAGTAGATAGATCTACTTATGCAGGTTTTTCAAACAAGCTTTCTAAAGGAACACCAGCTCAATATTGGGTTCAAAGATTTATTGATTATGTAAGTGTCAGTGTTTATCCAACACCAGATTCTACAAATGCATCTAAAGATATGCATATCTATTATATAAAAAAAATTCAAGATGTTGGAGATTACACAAATGCGAGCGATGTTCCATTTAGATTTTTACCTTGTATGGTATCAGGATTAGCTTTTTATTTAGCACAAAAATATAAACCAGAATTAGTTCAAGCTATGAAATTATATTATGAAGATGAATTAGCAAGAGCACTAGCGGAGGATGGGTCAGCTTCAAGTACACATATTACACCTAAAGCTTATTACCCAGGAACTTAATGTCTAAAAAAAAACCTAGAAAATATAAACCAGGTAAAAGACAAATGCTTGTAACTCCAAAAGGAATTATTCCAATTGAAGAATATTCAAATCCTGGATATGGTGTAATTAAAAAACCAACTTTGCATGCAAAAGGTGGTTTAGCTGGCATGAGAAGATTTAATAGAGGTGGAAAAGTTAAATAATGGCAAAATATGCAACAGGTAAACACGCATTAGCAATTTCTGATAGATCGGGATTGCAATTTCCTTACAAAGAAATGGTGAGAGAATGGAATGGTGCGTTTGTTCACTACACAGAATACGAACCTAAACAACCACAGTTAGAACCAAAACCAATTTCTGGTGATGGCATTGCATTAAGACATGTGAGAACTGATCGAACAGAGCCAGAAGTAACTGTAAGAATAGTTGAGGATGGTTTTGAAACTTATGCATCAGGATCTAGAATTCTAAATGTTACTGCTCCTGGACACGGATTAACTAATGGGACTACTTATAGATTTAGAGGTGCCCCAACTACTTCACCAGGAACAGGAACTGCATATAATCCAGTAACAGGGGTTAATGGTACATCTGTTTTCGCATATTCTGATCCACAACCCTTTGATGGAATTACTGGATCAAAAATTGCAAAAGCTGCAGGCTATGCAATTACAACAGGATTATATGTATCAGGAGCAAGAGTAAGCTCAGATTACGCAGTTCAGAATTTTTTTTATTTTACAGTTGATACAGATACTGCTACAAATGGAGGAGTTAAAGGAGGCGGGTATGGTTGTTCAGTAGGACCCGTAACAATAGAAGCATGATTAATTTTATAAAAAATTTATTTAAAAAATGGATGGGAATAGAGAAAAAAGAAGACCCTATTGTTGTTCATGAAGTTAAACCAGAACACTGTGTTACTCACAGTAGATTTAGAAAAAGCTGTCCGCTTTGTCAGGAGATAGTTAAATAATGGCCGGATTAAGTTACAGTGATTTAGTTACAAATATCAGAAACTACACAGAAACAGATTCTAATGTTCTAACTACAGCTGTTTTAGAAAATATTATATTAAATGCTCAATACAGGATTTTTAGAGATATTCCAATTGACGCTGAAAGACAACAATCATTAGGAAATTTAGTAGCAGGACAGGAAACTATAAATACACCCGCAGGATGCTTATTTATTAGAGGTATACAAGTTTATAGCACCGCAGGATCTGAAACCACTGGAGCTAATAGATGGCTAGAGAAAAAAGATTATACATATTTACAAGAATACCAAGATGTAACTGGAACATCAGCTGCACAAGGACAACCAAAATATTATGCTATGTATGGAGGAGCTACAGGAAATGCTGCGACTACATCTGGTAGAATAGCTTTTGCTCCGGTTCCTAATACAACTTACAGATTTAGAGTTCATTATAATAAAATGCCAAGTACTTTAGCTTCAGATAATACGAGTAATTATATCAGTCTAAACTTCCCAAATGGCCTTTTATATGCTTGCTTGGTAGAGACATATGGATACTTAAAAGGTCCGATGGACATGTTGACACTATATGAAAATAAGTATAAAGAGGAAGTACAGAAGTTTGCTAACGAGCAAGTTGGTAGAAGACGAAGAGATGACTATACAGATGGTACTGTTCGTATTCCAATACACTCAGCAAACCCTTAATAGGAGATAAAATATGGCAATTACATCAGCAATTTGTTCAAGTTTCAAACAAGAACTCTTACAGGGAAAACACAATTTTAGTTCTTCTAGTGGGGATACATTTAAAATAGCTATGTTTACAAGCTCGGCGTCTCTAGGAGCTTCAACAACTGATTATTCAACTTCAAACGAAATTACAAACACTTCTGGAACAGCTTATACTGCTGGAGGTGCATCTTTAACTAATGCTGGAGTGACTTTATCTTCAACAACAGCTTACACAGATTTTTCTGATGTATCATGGACTTCTGCTACATTTACGGCAAATGGTGCAATGATATATAATACAACAACCGGGACAGATACATCGACAACTGATGCGGTTGCTATTATAGCATTTGGTGCAGATAAAACAGTTTCATCTGGAACTTTCACAATTCAATTCCCAACAGCGGGAGCTACAACAGCTATCATTAGATTAGCATAAGGAGGTAAATCCTTATGGCATCAATTTGGGGTGGAGACAATCCTTCAGTACCATGGGGTGTTAACACTTGGCAATCTAATACGGTTTCTGTTTCTTTAACAGGTCTTTCTATAACTTCTGAATTAGGAGATGAATCAGCTTTTAACGTTGAAGGTTGGGGAAGACAACAATGGAACAACTCCGGTTGGGGAGTTGAATATTCTGTTGAACCATCTGGTCAATCAATAACTTCTTCACAAGGAACTGCAGAAGGATCTGCTCAAACAATAGCCTCACCTGATGGTTTGTCAACTAACGTTGATGCAACTTATCCTACAGTTTCGAATACTACACCTGTTAGTGTAACAGGATACTCTATAACTTCTTCTTTAGGAACAGCTAATGCAGAAAACTTAGCAGGTTGGGGAAGACAAGCCTGGGGTAATTCAGGTTGGGGTGTTCACTATTCTGTAGAACTTTCCGGAGTATCAGCAACTTTTTCTTTAGGAACAGCTACTGGTACAGCTATTGAAACAGTAGAAGTATCAGGTCAGTCAATAACTTCATCAGTTGGAGATATATCTCCTGCAGATGTTGTAGGAATTTCAACCGCTGGTGTAATAACTTCTACACTAGGAGATTTAGCTAGTGTTGGAACATTAGTTGGTTGGGGAAGAAATGGCTGGGGCGAAGAATCATGGGGCGATTCTGTAAATAAAGTTATTCAACCCACAGGTCTTTCTGTAACTGCAAGTGTTGGATCTACAACTGTTGCAGATATGGCTATTGGATTAACTGGTCAATCATTCACTGCTTCTGTTGGAGCAATAAGTCCTGCAGATGTTATGGGATTAACTGGTCAAGAATTTGAAGCAAGCGTTGGATCATTAACTGCTGCGGATGTTATGGGATTAACTGGTCAATCATTTACTGCTTCTGTTGGAGCAATTACACCAACGGATATGGCAATTGGTGTATCAGGTCAGTCAATAACTTCATCACAAGGAACTGCTACAGTTACATCAAACCCTATAATATTACCTACTGGTCTTTCTACAACTGCTTCTGTTGGAGCAATAAGTCCTGCGGATGTTATGGGATTAACTGGAGTTTCTGCAAGCTTTTCTGTTGGAGCGATAGCACCAGCTGATCAAATAATGGGATTAACTGGAATAACAACAACTTCTTATTTAGGAAGTGTTACAACAATTCCAATTTACGGACCTGTTGACACGGGATCAAATACATCTTATAGTAATGTATCAACAGGATCGAATAATAGTTATTCTGATAAAGGAACCGGATCGAATACATCGTATAGCGATAAATCTACTGGTTCAAATAACTCTTATTCCGATGTTGCAACTGGATCAAATACAAGTTATAGTGACGTCGCATAGGAGATAAAATATGGCATCAACATACACACCTCTCGGTATAGAGAAACAAGCAACTGGTGAAAATGCTGGTACTTGGGGTACGAAGACAAATACAAATTTAGAAATTATTGAACAATTAGCTGGTGGATATACTACTCAAGCAGTCTCTGATTCTGGAGACACGACTCTTTCAGTTTCTGATGGATCAACTGGTGCAACTCTTGCACACAGAGTTATAGAATTTACAGGAACACTTACAGCATCTAGAAACGTTACAATTCCTTTAGATGTTCAACAACTTTATTTAGTTAAGAATGGAACTTCTGGATCTCAGAACGTAGTTTTAAAATACGTAACTGGAACAGGTACAAGTTCTACGATTGCAAGTGGTAAAACTCAATTAGCTTATGCAAAAGCAGATGATGGAACTAATCCAAATATTACTACAGTTGAGTTTGGGGGAGACGTTGTTGATGATACTTCACCTCAATTAGGCGGTGATTTAGATGTAAATGGAAATGATATTGTTTCAACTTCAAATGCAGATATTGATATCATACCAAATGGTACAGGGGATGTAAATCTTGGAGCAGATACAGTTCAAGTTGGTGATAATAATGCCAATGCTACAATTACTACACAAGGAACGGGAGATTTAACTTTAAATACAAATAATGGTACAAATTCTGGTTCTTTTGTAATAGCTGATGGAGCAAATGGAGATATAACAACAGCTCCAAATGGTACTGGTACTGTTAAATTAACAAACAATGCTGGTACAAACCAAAGTACGCAGCTTGTAACAACTGATGGAAAAGGTATTGTACTTTCCATGATTTTCGGATAAAAAAGGATAGGAGTATAAAAAATGGCAACACCAAATCTTGTAAACGTCGCAACAATATCACCTAAAAATGCAATGGGATCTTTAGGGGATACTAACAGAACAACTATGATAGACGTTGCTGCAGAATCTGCAGTAAGAATAGACACAATTTTAATTTCAAATGATGATGGAACTAATGCATGTGATGCAACAGTAGAAGTCAGTAATGATAACGGTTCAACATATTATAAAATCGCAAGTACAATTTCTGTACCTGCGGATTCAACATTAAGTTTAATTGATACACCAATTTATTTAGATGAAACAGATTTAATCGCGATTACAGCTGGTACTGCCAGTGACTTAGATTGGCATGTTTCATATGTTGAATTGATAGATTAATTTTAATAAGGAGGAAAGATAATTTATGCCTAAAATAATTAAACCCGCAAAAGGAAGTTTTACATTAACTGATTTATCTGTTGATTCAGATGGAAGAGTTTATGATGCTTCTTCAGGATCTGCTGGAGGAAATTTTATTTCTGCTACTGGTGGAGATCACACTATAACGGAAGGTGATTATAAAATACACGTTTTCAAATCTGACGCAAATCTTACAGTAAACGCAGTAGGATCAGGAAATCCTTTTAGTGCTGTTGTTGACTACATGGTAGTTGGCGGCGGAGGCGGCGCAGGATACGCAGGTAACTTGGCATCTGGCGGTGGAGGAGGTGCAGGAGGCTATAGAGCTTCCGGCGGAACTCACCCTGATATATTAGGTTCAGGAACAATGCTTCCTGTTTCTGCAAGTCCAGGAACATATCCAATAGTAGTAGGAGCTGGTGGAGGCAGTGGTTCTAACGGTGGAGCTTCATCTTTTTCTACGATTACATCTGCAGGCGGAGGTGGCGGTAGTAACAGTCACCAAGGTTCAAATGGAGGCTCTGGAGGAGCTCCGGGAAGAATACCTCCTTATGATGTTTCAACTGGAAATACTCCCCCTGTAACTCCCCCTCAAGGGAATCCAGGACACCAAGGCGGAGGTGGTGGCGCATTAGGTCCAGCAGGTTTCATGAGCATATGGACCCCAACTGCCACTGGTTATACCAAATCAGGAGGATTAGGAATTTATTCAAATATAGTAGCTGGCGGTCCACAATTATCAGGAGTAGGAGGAAACGCTCCAACGGGTACTCCCGCAAACTCTATGGGCTTAGCAATGTGTGCAGGCGGAGGCGGAGGCGGTACTTCTTTCGGACGTGGCGGAGGTGTTATCGGCGGAGGAACTGAAAGATCTGCTGGAGATTCTGGAGATACAAATCCAGGAAAAGCACACACGGGATCTGGCGGAGGAGCAGGAGCAAGTCCCACAACTCCAGGCGGTTCGGGAGGAGCAGGCTTGGTTTGTATAAGATACAAATATCAATAGGAAATTAATATGGCGACTTTTGCAAAATTAGACGAAAACAATATTGTTATAAACATATCTAAAGTAGATGATAAAAATTGTTTAGACGAAAACGGAGATGAATCAGAAGCTGTTGGAATTGCATATTTACAAAGCATTCATGGCGGTGGAAATTATAAACAAACTTCTTTTAATACATACCAAGGTTCACACAGAACCGGAAAAACAGTTAGTAGAGGCCATTATGCTGCGATCGGAGGAAGATATGACGAAGCATTAGATCAATTTATTCCACCTTTAGAACCAGAAAAAGCAAGCTGGACATGGGATTCTGCTGCTGCAAAGTATGTACCACCTGTTCCAAATCCTGACCCTACTGGATTATATCAGTGGAAAGAAGATGAAGGCAAATGGAAACTTACGGACGCTGAAACAGGCGCTTGGATCGACGATTAATTTGATTTTTTTTATAAGTATGTTATAAACATACTTAAGACAGCATGAAAAAAGAAAGGCATGATGAAAGTAGTAGATAATTTTTTACCAGAGGAATATTTTAATGGTCTTAAAAATTTAATTTTAGGCAATTCTTTTCCATGGTTTTTAAATAAATTTCCTTCAGAAAAGGGGAATAGTAAGGACAGTTATATGACACATGCTTTCTATTTAGAACATAAAGTTAATAGTGATCTTTATGAACATATTCCTTTTTTATTAGAAAAAATCAATGCTAACGCTATTATTAGAGTGATAGCTAATTATTATTATAAAACAAAAAAAATAGAAGTACATCCTGAACATACCGATTTCCCTTATAAACATAAAGGAGCTATCTTATCTTTAAATACATGTAATGGAGAGACTAGGTTTCCAAATAACAAAAAGGTGAAGTCAAAAGAAAATAGAATTTTATTTTTTGATCCTTCTGAACCACATTTCAGCACCTCTACTACAAATGATAAAGGGAGATTTAATATTATTATTAATTATTTTTAAAATGGATAAAATAGTACTTACAGAAAGCATATTATATACAGGGGAGATACCACTTGCTGTAGGCATTAAAAGAGAGCCAATTCATAAACTTATACGGGAGTCTCATGAAAAAGAACTTAAAAACGATCCATATGTCGAAGAGGTTTTACTTCCTTATGAACAAGAAGTTGATAAGGTTTTTAGATACGTTATAGAAAAGTTAGCTGTTGGTCCAACGGCTAATCGTGATGGTATATGCATTTCCGCTATGGAAAGTGCAAGAGGTATCCTTCATGGAGCAGGCATGAATTCATACAAAACAAGAGATATGAATTTATATAATATTCAAAATGGTCCTGAATTTACTTTCTTATACATTGTTTTTTTGGACTCAGCTCTTCCTGATAAATTAATTATAGAATGTCCTGAGAATAAAAATTTAAATAAGAAATGGGAACATGTAATAAAAGAAAATGAATGGTTTTTATTTCCTAGTAGTTTGGAATATTATTTTACTAGAGGTACGGGTGTTAGGTCAATTATAAAATACAAAGTAGGAAGATATTAATGATTACTCAAAATAAAGCATATTATTTAACGAATTGTTTTTCGAGAAGCTTTTGTGATGAGATTATAGACTTTGCTAAACCTCAGGATAAGCTAACAGCTTTAACTGGGGAGATTGGAGAGGAGCAAAAAAAAGTTAGAAATTCAAAAGTAACTTGGCTAGAAGAGCCTTGGATAGCTAGAGAAATAATGGATGCTTGCAGGATGGCCAATGAAAGAGCAGAATGGAATTTTGTTCTAAATACTTTAGAAAAAATGCAGTTTACTATATATGATAGTTCTGGGCAACACTACGAATGGCATACCGATTCTAATTTTAAGGGTAGATTTTCTTTTAGAAAATTATCCTTTTCATTACAACTGTCCGAACCTTGGGATTATGGCGGGGGTCAATTATTAATAGATAATGATTTCAATAAAAACTTTAAAAATAAATCACTTAAACATACTGAGTTTTCATTTGAAACCACTTGGCTTCCAAAAGGAACTATTGTTTTTTTCCCTTCCTATCAATGGCATAAAGTAACTCCTGTTTTTAGAGGAACGCGATATTCTCTTGTCGGATGGTTTAATGGGCCGAGGTTTGTATAATGTCAGGCTCTTTTAAAAAAAATAAATACTGTATTTTAAGAAAAGCAATTAGTAGAGACTTAGCTATTTTTTTGTATAATTATCTTATTACTAAAAGGCAACTTTTAAAAGTTGCAAAAGAAGAGAGATGGATTTCTCTTTTTGATGAACATTTAGGTACATTTGGAGACAAACAAGTTAATAATCCAAATACTTATGTAGTTTATGGGGACCCTGCTTTTGATACATTATTATTATCGGTTCAGTCTCTACTTGAAAAAACAACCAATTTAAAATTACTTCCAACTTATTCTTATTGTAGATTTTATACAAAAGGAGATATTTTACATAGACATAAGGACAGAGCGGAATGTGCCTTTTCTACTACTTTAAATTTAGGAGGAGATGAGTGGCCAATATTTTTAGAGCCTCGTAAAAATATAGGAATTCCAGGCCAAGGTGGTGCTACTATGCAAAGCACTAACAAAGGAATTAAAGTAACCCTATCTCCTGGCGATATGTTAGTTTACTCAGGGGAGATTTTAGAACACTGGAGAGAACCTTTAGAGGGAGACCAATGTGGTCAGGTTTTTTTACATTTTACTGAAGCAAGTAATACAAATCTTTTATACGATGGACGTAAGATTTTAGGAGCTTGGGAAAAAGCGGAGTTAAAATTTTAAATATGTTAGAAATAATAGAAAATTTTTTGCCTATTCCTGAAGTAAATAAACTGGAAAAAGAATTACATAGCTCTGAATTCCCTTATTACTATCAAGATACTTTGACTTCATTAATTGACGATGAAAGAGGCGACGATGAAAAAACTCAGTTCTTCTTTTGTCACACTCTTTATCGAGATGGAAAAATAACTAGCGAATGGGCTAAGATAGCAGACATCCTTCTTTTAAAAATAAACTCTACGGCTCGAAGGATCTCCTTTAAAAGAACTCCTTTTAATATAGAGAGAGCTAAAATTAACTGCTATCCTAGAATGCAAAAAAATTTAAAAAGTGATCGACATATCGATCAATCGTATAAACATATAGTTGCTTTATATTCTGTAAATACATGTAACGGGGGAACTATTTTTCACGAAGAAGAAGCAAAAAATATCCATACTAAGCCGAAGCCTCTTTTTATTCCATCTGTTAAAAACACTTTGATTTTATGTGATGGTAATATTCCACATCAATCGGTTGGTCAAACTGATACTAAGTTAAGATTAAATATAAATTTAAATCTCACATAAAAATGATTGAATATAAAATAGAAAGAGGCTCTTTCATAGGGGGATGGTTTATTGATAAGAAAATATGTGACAATATTATTAGTCACTTTAAAAACACTCCATCTTTTTATAAAGTTTCGGGGAAAACTTATGGGGGTAAGAAATTTTTTGAAACTATACCAAAAAAATCTACAGAATTAGTTATAGAACCAAACCTAAGAAAACCACCCTTTGATCTTTACGAAGAAAGCCTACAGAAGTGTTTAGGATTATATCAAAAAAAATACGAAGGGGCTAGGCGTTTATCGAGATATGGGTTAATGGGAAAATATAATATTCAACATTATAAACCAGGAGAAGGTTTTTATGAATTTCATTGTGAAAGAGCTGGCTGGGAATACTCTGATAGACAGTTTGTTTTTATGACTTTTTTAAATGATGTTAAAGACGGTGGGACAATTTTTAAATATCAGAATTTAACTGTTCCTGCGAAAAAAGGTCTAACATTAATTTGGCCTACAGATTGGACACATCTCCATAAAGGGCAGATTTCAAAAAAACATGAAAAATATATTGTAACAGGTTGGTTACATTTTGTTAAGGGAGAGCCTTCTTCTGTAAGATGAAAAAAATAATAGGTGTAAATACTTCTCATAATGCTTCGGCCTGCCTTTTAGAAAATGGGATTGTAAAAGAATATTGGGATGAGGATAGGCTTCTTAATAAGAAAGACTGGATTCCAGAGATTTCTCCACCGACAAAAGAATTATTTTGTTTAAATAAAATATTTGATGATGAAGTAGAAATGATCGCTTATGCTTGTCCTGAATACACAGGCTCATATAAGGTACCAGAAAATGTTCATAAAAAATATGAATTTAAACCTTACTTTTTTGATTCAAAAAAACACCATTTATATCATGCAATTTGTGGATTTTATTTTTCCCCTTTTAAAGAAGCTACTTGTATTGTAATTGACGGAGGAGGTTCTGAACCTTATGAGCCCGGATATAGAGAAATAGAAAGTATAATTAGTATTAATAAAAATTATTATACTGAGCTTTATAAAAAACTATCCATTAGAAATAATCTATCAGTGCCTTATGGAGCTGGACAAATTTCAGATTTCTTTCTCAGAAAAAAACGAGATGGGTGTATATTAGATTTTACTTTAGAAGCTTGCGGAGGTCTTTTGTATGATATGTATTCTTATAGACTAGGCTTTTTTGCAAAGGAAGGAACTGCAGAAGTTGGAAAATTAATGGGTCTTTCTTCTTATTTAAATAAAGAAAAGGAACATAATTTAGATAAAGAAAGAGTTCAACTAGCAGCAGAAGTACAAGAAGAAAGTTTAAAAAGATTATGTTATTTAATTAAGAGTGCAAGAGAAGTTAATAAAAGTAAGAATATTATTCTAAGTGGGGGATGTGCCTTGAATTGTGTAAATAACTTTAAAGTCGTTAAAGAATTCCCAGAATTAAATTTTTTTGTAGATCCAATACCACATGACGGAGGAACAGCCATTGGAGTGGCTAAATATATTTATGATTATTCACAACGTTAAAGAAGCTGTAAAGGTTCTTTTAAAAAATAAACCTTTAGTAATTTTCCAAAAGGGAGCAAGTGAATGGGGCCCTAGAGCTTTAGGTAGAAGATCTATTTTATTTGATCCTAGAAAAGAAGATGCAAAATATATTGTTAATAAATTTAAAGGAAGGGAATATTGGAGACCTACAGCAGGAACTGTTTTATTAGAACATGCTTCAAAATATTTTGAAATGGGCTCATTAAAAGAAAGTCCTTATATGTCTTTTGCTATAGATGCAAAAGAGAGAGTAAAAGAAGAAGCGCCGGCTATTGTCCATGCAGATGGAACATGTAGAGTTCAAACTCTTAAAAAAGAAGATGACCCTTCTTATTATAATTTGATAAATGAGTTTTATCTAAAAACTAAAGTCCCCATAATATTAAATACTTCTTTTAATCTAGCTGGTTTTCCAATAGTAGAAAGTGAAAACGAACTACAAAATATAATGAAAGACACTAATTTTAAAGATATATACATACCTTAATATGCTTTTCCCAACTACATGTACCGATAATTTTTTCTCAGACCCTGACAGGGTTGTGGAAAAAATAAAACAATTCGAACTAATTGATTTTCCAAAAAAAACTTACCCTGGATTTAAGACCAATAACTTGCTTCAGTTGGATAAAGATTTTGGAGAATGGATTTTAAAGAAAATAATAGCTGTTTCATTTCCAAGCTTGACTAACTCTATAGGTTATAAGGCTAATTTAGCTCTTCATGTGCTTCCAAAAAATTGGAAACATGATGGATGGGTCCATAATGATACATCTAAAATGACCGCTATTATATATTTAAGTAAAGATAACCCAGCGGGGACCTCTATATATGAAAGAAAGGATTTAGTTCCATCGACTAAAGACGATATTAATAAGTATGATTATTTTAGAAATCCAAGACTTTTCACAGGAGAGAAAGAGAAAAAATTAATATCTGGAAGAGATGAATGGAATAGTAATTATAACGAAACAATTAAAATAAAGGGGGCTTATAATCGACTAGTAACCTTTAATGGCACCACTTTTCATGCTGCACATTCTAGTTTTGGAAAAGACAGAATAACTCTATTGGCTTTCTTTGAGCAGTTTGAATTTAACGAAGTGGGCCTCGGCTTTCCTCTAGAAATGTCCAATAATATATAACGAGAAAAACTCTTTTAAAACCTTAAATTATTGCTATACTAAGGATTGCTAAATTAAAGGGTTATATGCTACAAAAAATAGGATTTCAGCCAGGTATAAATAAACAGATAACACCAACAACCGCCGAAGGTCAATGGGTTAACTGCGATAATGTTAGGTTTAGATATAATTCTCCTGAGAAAATAGGAGGGTGGAATCAGCTAGGCGGATCGGGATCAAACGAATTAACAGGTGCAGGAAGAGGACTTCACCATTTTATAAATAGTGGAGCTAGAAAATACTCTATTATTGGTACAAACAGAATTTTATACTCATATTCAGGGGGAGTCTTTTATGACATTCACCCTATTAAAAGCACTACAACTTTAACGAGTGCTTTTAGTACAACCAATGGATCACCAACTGTTACAATAACTTTCAGCACTTCTCACGGTATAAACCCTCAAGACATAATTTATTTAGATAACTTTACTGCAATTACTAATTCTGATTACGATTCTGATGATTTTGATGATATAAAATTTATGGTAACCACTGTCCCTACAGCTACTACTTTAACAATTACAATGCCAAGTAATGAAGCAGGATCTGGTGCAACAACATCAGGAGGAATTAGAGTTCAACATTATTATCCAGTAGGACCAGCTGTGCAAGCAAAAGGTTTTGGTTGGGGTCTTGGATCATGGGGCGGAGAAGATACCTCAGCATTAACAACTACTTTAAATGGTGCATTATTAAATGATACTGCAGGAACAGGTGGATCAGGGACTTCTATAACTTTAACAGACGCTTCACAGTTTCCAAGTTCAGGGACTAATTATATTCAAGTAGGAACAGAAGAAATATCTTACACAGGTGTTTCTGGAAATGATTTAACAGGTATTACTAGAGCAGTAAGAAATTCTACAAGAGCTGCTCATAGTGATGGTGCAACCGTTACAAACTCTTCAGACTATGTTGCGTGGGGAGAAGCAGCATCAGGAGACTTAGTATTAGAACCAGGCATGTGGTCATTAGATAATTTTGGTGATAAAGCTATTTGTTTAATTCATGACAGTGCATGTTTTGAATGGGATTCAAGTTTATCAAATGCAAACGAAACAAGAGCTACAATTATATCTGGTGCGCCAACTGCATCAAGACATATGGTTGTATCGACACCGGATCGTCACTTAGTTTTTTATGGAACAGAAACTACAATAGGGGATACGAGTACTCAGGATGATATGTTTGTAAGATTCTCTGATCAAGAAGATATTAATACTTACACACCTACAGCAACTAATACCGCTGGTACACAAAGACTGGCCGATGGATCACAGATCAGAGGAGCAATCAGAGGTCGTGATGCAATTTATGTTTGGACTGATACAGCTTTATTTACACAACGTTTTGTTGGTCAACCCTTTACTTTCGCATTCGCACAAGTTGGAACCAACTGTGGATTAACAGGTCAAAATGCATGTATTGAAGTTGATGGTGCTGCATACTGGATGTCAGAGAATGGTTTCTTTAGATATGCTGGTAAGCTAGAATCACTACACTGTTTAGTAGAGGATTATGTTTATGACGATATAAATTTAGACTCTGGTAACCAGATGATATCTGCAGGTTTAAATAATTTATTTGGAGAAATAATTTGGTTTTATCCAACCTCTACATCTTCTGTTGTAAACAGAATGGTTGCATATAATTATTTTGACTCTTCTCCTCAAAGACCTGTTTGGACTATTGGATCTTTAGCTAGAACAATGTGGAGAGATTCTGCTGTATTTAATTTACCCCATGCATTATCTTATGATGCAGACACCGATACATCTTTTGATGTAAAAGGAAACACGGAAGGTAGAACTTCATACTATGAACATGAAACAGGAACTGATCAAAATAAAAATGGAACGATTACAGCTATAACAGCTAGTATTGAATCAGGAGATTTTGATATTACACAGAGACTAGCTCAAGGACAAACATCAGGTACTCCAGACTTTAGAGGAGACGGTGAATACTTAATGAAGATAAGAAGGTTTGTTCCAGATTTTATATCTCAAACAGGGAACACACAGATTACTTTACAATTAAGAGATTATCCAAATGATTCTCAAACTAGCTCATCATTAGGGCCTTTCACAATTACTTCATCTACAAAAAAGGTTGATACAAGAGCCAGGGCTAGAGCAATTGCATTAAAAGTAGCAAATACTTCGACTTCTCAAAATTGGAAGTTAGGAACATTTAGATTAGACACACAACCGGACGGAAGAAGATAATGGCAAAGATAGTACAAGTATTAACAAGACCCTCACCTGAATATGATCTGCCAACAGCAGAATCACAGGTTAGAGATTTAGATGCAATCGTAGAGAAATTGAATTCTACATATCAACAAGATTTAAAAGAGGAGGTGGAAGCATTTAACTTCTTCATTAATTAATGGCTAATAATTTCGTAAATAAAAAAGTAGATTTAACTACTACTGATTTAACTATATTATATACAGTACCTGCATATAAAACATCTGTAGTAAAATCAATATTAGTATCCGAGGATGCTGGATCAGGGACTACAATTACTGTAACATTGGTTAATTCTAGTGGAACTATATTTAGTCTATTTAAAACTAAATCTATTGCATCAAATGCTACAACAGAACTTTTAACTCAGCCTCTAGTAATGGAGGAAAGTGAAGTACTAAAAGTACAAGCCGCTGACGCGAATGAGCTGCACGTCATAGCTTCAATATTAGAAATACAGCCAAGAGAGGTAGTAACATAATGAAAGATTTACCGGTTTTTAAACCAGATAAGATAATAACAACAATATCAAACCTAAACACAGGTGAAATATATAAGGACGAGGACGAATGGAAGGCTAAGGGGATACCTGAGTCAGACATCAAAAGAGATATAAAAGTTATCATGCCAAGCCTTGATATTTTGGGAAAAACAAAATAATATAGATAGATGGCCATTACAAATTCACAACAGTTTAAACAACTACTAGCTCAA
>Ga0209756_1001927_pt1 | contig 18480 bp, 21 predicted proteins | sample ETNvirenome_6_85_FD_184071 | JGI IMG/M metagenome (GOLD analysis project Ga0209756, IMG submission 184071) | Marine viral communities from the Pacific Ocean - ETNP_6_85 (SPAdes) (version 3) | ecosystem: Environmental > Aquatic > Marine > Oceanic | place: Pacific Ocean | collected 2013-06-19
TTCATGATTGGAACATCGACGCGAGAAATAAGGAACAAGCCTTTGCTATCGATATGTTAATGAATCCTGATATTAAGATTGTTTCTCTTGTAGGTCGCGCCGGCTCTGGAAAAACCTTATTAGCGATCGCTGCAGGGTTACAACAAGTACTTGGCCTCCGGACAGAGAATAATCATTATTCTCGATTGATAGTTTCTCGACCGGTGCAACCATTGGGGAAAGACATTGGTTTTCTTCCCGGGACTATGGAAGAAAAGATGCTACCATGGTTGATGCCAATTCAAGATAACCTTAAGTTTCTAATGGGTGACAGAACAAATCTAGAGATGTATATGGATAAAGGCAAAATTGAGATCGAAGCACTTACTTATATCCGCGGCCGATCAATATCCAACGCCTTCATTGTGATCGATGAAGCACAAAACTTAACAAAACACGAAATTAAAACTATCATTACACGCATCGGCGAGGGCACGAAAATCATCCTCACTGGCGATGTAGAACAAATTGACAATGTATATGTCAATGAGACTTCAAACGGCCTTGCACATGCCGTAGAGAGCTTTAAAGAGTATCCTATTGCGGGTCATATGACCTTCAAAAAGGGAGAAAGGTCGGAATTGGCAACTTTAGCATCAAAAGTGTTGTAAAATGACTTATTATGTGTTATATTAATATTAACAAGGAGATATATTTATGTCAAAAGAAAAAGTTATGAATGAAAAAACACTTCATTCAAACCCAGCCCTTAGTTTAGCTATCGGCAAAGAAACCAAGTTAAAACACCAACTTGTTGAATATGTTGGTACTAAATTTGAAAAAGAAGAAGTCACAGTAGAAATGATTGTTGATGTCATGGCCAGCGAATTCCCTGAATTTATGCTAGCTATCGCAGAAGAAAATTTTCTCAGAGGATATAAGGTAGGATTAGATGATGCATACAGATCAGTTGATACAGAAACTAAAGAACCAACAGAACAGTAAAATAGATTTTTACACTCCGACCGGCCTACATGTCTATTTTAAAGATGAAATGTTAAATGATACAACAGATGTAGAAGCTGCCGTTTCTAGATTCGAATCAATGCTACCTAGGCATCTTTCGTCATGTATAGAAATGATAATTTTTGGCGATTTTGAAGAATTTCACAAAAGGTCTTTAAACGCCTTTTATGATTCCGGCACTGTTTATGTCTCAAATATTCAAGATGATGAAGATGATATATTAGATGATCTAATACATGAATTGTCTCACGGCATTGAAGAACAGTACGGCTATCAAATATATGGTGACCAGAAACTAAAAGATGAATTCTTAAGGAAAAGAATGCACTTATATAAGATTTTGTGGGAAATGGGGTTTAAAGCCCCCAAAGTTTTCTTTCAAAATACTGAGTATGACCAAGAATTTGATGATTTTCTACATCAAACAGTTGGGTATGATACTCTGGCTAATGCCCTCGGAGGACTTTTTATTAGCCCTTATGCCGCCACATCATTGCGAGAATATTTTGCGACCGGATTCACTGATTTCTTTACCCAATCTGATCACAAGTTTTTAAAGACAGTATCCCCAGCGCTATATGAAAAAATTATTCTCCTTCAGAAGGAAGAAAACCTTGACTTTTAGATTCTATCGGTTATAATAGTAGATAGGAGAATAAAATGTCACATATATCGTTTTCAGAATTAAAAGACTGGAACCACTGTCCTTATTATCATAAGCTTACACGCGTCGATAAAATAGAGGGATTTAAAGGAAACGAATACACCGCATTCGGAAGTGCTATACATTCGGTTTGCGAAAAGAAACTTTTGAAGGAACACTTAGACAGTGACTTCTTTGTGAAAGAACTCAAAAAGAACATTTCTGAACTTCCAGAAGATGTAAATATTAATAAGAAGCTTGTCGTAGACATGGTCACTCAGGGAAAGAATATTATTCCTGAGATACAGAACGCCTTGGATAACTATTTTGAAGAGTATGAAGTACTGGCGGTAGAAATGCCGTTAATGGAAAATATTGAGGGAGAAGACAATTATAAATTTAAAGGCTTTATTGATGCAGTCGTCGCGACCCCTGATGGCAAAGTTCACATATTTGATTGGAAGACTTGTTCTTGGGGTTGGGACGCTAAAAAGCGCTCCGAACCAATGGTTACATATCAATTAACACTTTATAAAAACTATTTTTGCCAAAAGATGGATATAGATCCAAAAAGTGTTGAAACTCACTTCGCGCTGCTTAAAAGAACAGCCAAAAATGAAAATGTAGAATTTTTTAGGGTCACTAGTGGACCAAGAAAAACTGATAATGCTCTTAAACTATTGAATAAAGCATTGTACAATATTAAAAATAAGCGATATATTAAGAACCGCTTATCTTGCACCGGCGGGTACGGATGCAAGTTTTACAAAACTGAACATTGTCCTTGAGGTATAAATGAAAAAGACAAAAATTTTGGTCTTATCTGACCACCCACTTTCACCTTCGGGTGTTGGTACACAAACAAAATATATGATTGAAGCTTTGCTTAAAACTGGGAGATATCAGTTTATCTGCCTTGGAGGAGCAATGAAACACCATGATTACACACCGATTACAGTCGACCCATACGGAAAAGATTTTCTAATTGTTCCTGTAGATGGTTATGGAAACGATGAAACCATCAGATCCGCACTAAGAAAAGAAAAACCTGATGTGCTTTGGTTTATGACCGATCCTCGGTTCTACGAATGGTTGTGGGAAATAGAAGATGAAGTGCGCTCATTAGTTCCGATGGTTTATTATCATGTGTGGGATAATTTCCCAGTTCCCATGTATAATAAAGTTTATTATGATTCAACTGATTATGTTGTCAGCATTTCAAGAGTTACAGAAGAAATAATCAAAACATCTTCTCCAGATAATTTTGGAGCGCATATAAGTCACGCTGTTAACTCAACTTTCTTTAAAAAACTAGTAGAAACTGAGGATGTAGCAAAGGTTGACACAATACGACAGAATATAATCGGCCAAAGTAGAGAATTTAATAATCCCAAAAAGAAGATCTTCTTCTGGAATAACAGAAACGCACGCCGTAAACAATCAGGGACTTTAATTTGGTGGTTCAAACAATGGCTGGATAAAGTTGGCCATGATAAAGCAACGCTGGTAATGCACACAGATGCCCGCGATCCACATGGACAAGACTTACCACATATTATGGAAACTTTAGGAGTCACGGATGGCCAAGTACTACTCTCGACAAACAAAGTACCTCCGGAGGATTTAGCTCTCTACTATAATGTGGCAGACTACACAATAAATATATCAGACGCAGAAGGTTTTGGCTTGTCGACCCTTGAATCATTGGCCTGCGGAACACCGATTATAGTTAACATGACCGGAGGTCTTCAAGAACAGGTCACCAATGGTGAAGACTGGTTTGGCTGGGGAATACAACCCAGTTCCAAAGCGATCATTGGTTCGCTACAAGTACCATACATTTATGAAGATAGAATCGGTCAGGCTGATTTTGAAAAAGTTATGAATAAGGCACTCAAACTGTCAAAACCAAAATATAATAAAATGGCAACCGCTGGCATGAATCATGTTAAAGAAAACTTTAGTTTTGAAGTGTTTGAGAAACAATGGATACAACTCATGGACCGAGTGGTAGAAGAAAGTGGTTCTTGGGAGACCCGAAAAAATTATAAACGATGGCACTTGATGGAGGTAGCATGAAAAAGAATATATTGTTAGTAGGTCCTCTTTTAACAAGAAGTGGTTATGGAGAACAGGCAAGATTTGCACTCCGTGCACTGAGAAGCCGACCGGATCTCTTTGAGGTCTTTATTAAACCGCTTACATGGGGCAAAACCTCTTGGATTACCGATGATACTCCAGAGAGACGATGGATTGATGAAACAATTGAAAAAACAATTGGATTCGCTCAGCAAGGAGGCCAATTTGATATATCGTTGCAGGTAACAATTCCAAATGAATTTCAACCTCTTGCTCACAGAAATATAGGGTACACCGCCGGCATTGAAACAACACAGCCGGCTCCAATATGGACTCAAAAATGTAATGAAATGGAATCAATTATAGTGGTTTCGAATCACTCAAAAAATGTACTTGAACGGGCACGGTTTGAAGGTGTTAATGATTCAACCGGTGAAAAGGTTATTTTGGAAAACAATACAAAAATTACAACGGTTAATTATCCAGTTAAGACTTATGATAGTCTGCCCGAACTGGAACTTGAAATCGATACTAGTTTCAACTTTTTGACTGTTGCCCAAATGGGCCCACGGAAAGACTTAGAATCAACTGTTAAGTGGTTTTTGCAAGAGTTTGCTAATGAAGATGTGGGTTTAGTAGTTAAAACGAATGTAGCGAAAAATTCTTTAATGGACCGGAATGTCTCATTTAATAATTTAAAGAATATGATCGCCGGCACTGGAATTCCAGAACGAAAATGTAAAGTATATCTGATTCACGGAAATCTATCCGATGAAGAAATGCATGCTTTATATGTTGATAAAAAAATTAATGCAATGGTTGCAATTCCTCACGGAGAAGGTTTTGGACTTCCGATTTTCGAAGCCGCTTATAGCGGAATGCCAGTTATATCAATTGGATGGTCGGGCCAGTGTGATTTTCTATATGATAGAGAGATACCGCCTAAACCTCATTTTTATGAAGTTGCTTTCGATATCCGACCTGTACCGCAAGAGGCTGTATGGGACGGTGTGATAGTTAAAGAATCTGGCTGGGCGTATGCTCGCGAGCAATCAGCAAAAGAACAAATGAGAAATTGTTATAATGATATTATAAATAACAAAGAGGGCACTATCGCGACGAATAGCTGTATAAGAGCAGCTACTCTCAAAGAACAATTTTCAAAAGAAGCAATGTACGAACAATTTGTAAACTGTGTTATTAACGAAAAGGAAAATGAAAAAAGAGTAGAAGAAGTGGAAAATTTGCTCAATGACTTGTTATGAAAAAAAATATTTTTATATGTGATTATTTTCTTATAGACGGTATTGGTGGTGCTGAGTTAACTACTCAAGCCATAATGACCAATGGTGCAGGAAAAGGCTTTGAAGTTGCAGCAGTTCATTCTGCAAAAGTAACCAAAGAAATTTTAGAAAACACAAAAGAAGATGTTCATATTATTGTATGTAACTTCAATCAGTTATCGGAGGATGTAAAGCTTTATATGTGCAAAAATAGTTCATATTCAATTATTGAATATGATTACAAACTTTGTGATTACCGCTCTTTTGAGTTACACGAAGCAAATGAAGGAACTCCTTGTGATTGTGAGACCAAAATATCCGGAAAGATAACTTCTGCATTTTATGGATATGCTGAAAAGGTGTGGTTTATGAGTAAGAATCAACGAGATATGATTCTTGCCAAGGTACCGGCATTAAAGGAAGAAAATTGTGAAGTTCTAAGTTCGGTATTTAATGGTGGTGATCTGAGATTTATGTATTCAATTAAAGATAATGAAAAAGATGAAAAATATTTAATATTAGACTCAGATTCACCGGTGAAACCGAACACTCAGAGTGTTGAATACGCTAAAGCTAATGATTTGGAATATGAGTTAATTTCGAACTTACCCTATCATGAGTTGCTGATTAAAATGTCTACTTCTAAGGGATTAATATTTCTACCGGTGGCAAGTGACACTTGCCCAAGATTGGTTATAGAAGCAAAAATGTTAGGCTGCGATTTAATTTTGAATGAACATGTTCAACACAAAGATGAAGAATGGTTTGCTGCACAAGATTCTTGTTATGAACATATGGATTCTAGGGGAGATACATTTTGGAGTTATTATGAGCAATAATACTATAGTAATAATGGGTAATGGACCCTCTTTAAAAGATGTTGATTTTAAAATGCTTGAGGGGGTCGACACTTTTGGACTAAACTCAGCGTATAGGGCCTATGAAAGAATGGATTGGTGGCCAAAATACCACGGTTGTTTTGATTATAGAGTTACAGAAAACCATAGAGAAAGTTTTAATAATTTAATAGATAGTACTCCAATTGAGAAGTGTTTTTATATTATTGATATCAACGATAACAAAGATAATTTTCAATTTATTAATATGCTGCAGTACGGCTCTACAAATAAATGGAATGATTCCCCAGAACACTTCGCCGAATTTCACGACAATGGAAATTCTGGCGCCAATGCCTGTTCGGTCGCAGCTGCACTGGGCTATAAAAAGATTATTTTATTGGGAGTTGACTGCAATTATGTAGAATTTGTTGATGGTTGTATAGAAGACGGCCCGGGCTTAAAAATGGAAAAAACGCCTGAAACGAACCCAAATTACTGGTTCGATGATTATCAACAAGAGGGTGATGAATACAATGTACCCCGCGGAACCGATTTTCATTTACCAACATGGAATACTTTTGCATATCGAGCTGCTCATGCTGGTATCGATGTTATTAACTGTAGTCCCACAACCACTCTTAGATGTTTCAGAAGAAAAAGTTTATTGGAAGCATTAAATGAAAAGAAATAGTTGTTTAATATGTCAAGGTAAAAATCTGCACGATATCATAGATTTGGGAAACCAACCATATGCAGACACCTTTATACACAAGAAAAACAGCCATATAATGCTCCCAGTTTACAGGCTTTCATGCACTTTATGTGAAGAATGCGGCCAAGTTCAAACTAAGGCCATCACAAATCCAGCCGAAAGATATAATTTGTTTGATTATTCCTACACTTCTTCAAATTCTTCTGTTGCCAAGAACCATTGGAATGGCTATAATAAAGAAGTGGTAAAGAAATTAGATATTACGAATAGTGATAGAGTTTGTGAAATTGGTTCAAATGACGGTTACCTGCTTAAATTATTTAAAGATTCTCAAAATGCGATATTAGGCATTGATGCATCTAAATATCTGGTAAATATAGCGAATTCAAATGGAATTCCAACAGTAGAGTGTCTTTTTGATAATAAAAATTCACAAAAAATATTAGAGTCTCACGATAAATTCAATCTAGTAATGGCTAATAATGTATTTAATCACTCTAATGAACCACTATCTTTTGCAAATGGGGTTAATAACCTTTTATGTGAAGGAGGTCATTTTGTTTTTGAGGTACCATATTGGAAAAATACCATAGATTCACACAAAATTGATCAGGTTTACCATGAACATGTCAGCTATTTTACTGCGACTTCAACAAAACGAATAATGGAAAAAACAGGCTTCAGCATAGTTGATATAAAAGTAGTTGATTATCACGGAGGCTCACTGCGAGTGTATGCGAAGAAAACATACAATATGTCCACAAATTGTGCACAATTGGATGAATTAATTCACACAGAAGAACACCTATTCGACAAAAAAACATATCAGAATCTTCGCGATGACTTAGAGAGAAAGAAGATACTGTTTTTAAAAGATATACTTAAAATAAAGACAGAGAAGAATTGTCCTATAATCGCGATAGGCGCCGCAGCAAAGGGCAATACTTTTCTAAACTATATGAATCTAGACTCTACAATTATTGATTATGTTACCGATAGCTCAGTTCACAAGCAAGGTAAAGTAACACCTCTTACTAATATTACCATTACTTCTGATGATATATTATCAGAGTATGGAGAGGTCCATGCAATTATTTTATCATGGAATTTGTCTGATAAAATAAAAGAAAAGCTGCGCCTCATCAACAAAGACATTCAATTTATTAATTTTTATAAGGATTACCAATGAAACAAAAACATATATGGGAACAACCGGAGTCCCCATTAGAGCTACATTCGGACGATCGCGGCGACATCACCGATATTTTCTACAAAGACAATATCCATCATGTGGCAGTCGTTCGTTCTAACAAAGGTGCCATACGCGGAAACCACTATCACAAAGAGACAACTCAGTATATGCTGATAACAAAGGGCGCCCTTGAATATTGGCACAAGCCGCTTGGTTCAGATATTGAACCCATGTGTATCCTATTGAGAGAAGGTGACTTTATAGAAACGCCACCAAATGAAATACACGCCCTAAACATAGTCGAAGATAATGAATTTGTAGTATTCACTAACGGTACACGCGGCGGCCAAGATTATGAGTCGGATACTTTTAGAATCGACGGTAATATTATAAGAGACCTCGATGAGTAGGAACTTATATTCCTTAGTTGAACCAGAGCAACTAATTCTTACTATTACAAGAAAACAGGATATCACACATTCTCGCCACAACATTACCCCGGATGAGCAATTTCTCCAAGCCGGCGCTAAGAAGATGGCAGCAGATGAATATTTCCCTCCACATTATCACCTTCCTTGTGAAAAAACAGCAGTTAGGACAGAAGAAGCTTGGGTAATATTAAACGGAAGAGTAGAAGGTAAATTTTATGATTTGGATCACAAACATTTAGAAACGGTTATTTTAAATGATGGTGATTGTGTAGTATTATATAGGGGTGGCCACTCACTTCGAAACCTAGATGAAGGTACGATTATGTATGAGTTTAAGACCGGTCCTTATTATGGAAGAGAAAAGGATAAGGCGTTTATAAAGGAGAACAATGAGTGAAATTGATTTTAAAGTAGTAGAAGAGTTCGAGAGACAATTAGCTGCTTTTTTTAATGCACCATATGCTGTAGCTGTAGATGGTTGTACACATGCTATAGAATTATGTTTGAGATACACGGGCGCCCAAAAAATAACCGTTCCAAAACGCACTTATATCTCTGTTCCATTTCTATCAAACAAACTAAATATTGATTTGGAATGGAAAGATGAAGACTGGTCAGACTATTATTATTTGACTGAAAATATTATTGATGCTGCGGTACTCTGGAAGAGAGACAGCTATATACCCGACACATTTATGAATATCAGCTTTCAATTTAAGAAGCATTTAAAACTTGGCCGCGGCGGTGTCATTTTGTGTGATAATGAAGAAGCTGCCATAGAACTTAAAAAAATGTCTTATGATGGCCGCCTCCCGAATATGCCATGGCGCACACAAGATATCAGCACTATCGGGTATCATTATTATATGACACCAGAAACCGCACAACTAGGCTTAGAGTTATTACCGAAAGCAATTGAAACGAAACCAGATTCGTGGGCGATACAAGACTGGCCAGATTTAACAAAGCTAACAATTTTTAAGGAAAAAACATGAAAAAAGCACTAATAACAGGAATTGCAGGACAAGACGGCAGTTATTTAACTGAACACTTACTATCATTAGGATACGAAGTACACGGAATTGTTCGACGCCACTCTGTTGCAGAAAATCAAAATTTTCGACTGCATCACATTACGGATAACCCAAATGTGGTTGCACATTATGGAGATCTGCTAGACTACCCCTCACTTGTTAGAATAGTTACACAAGTACAACCTGATGAAATTTATAATTTAGGAGCGATGAGTCATGTTAGAATTAGTTTTGACATGCCATCTTTTACTATACAGACAAACGCTCTAGGGGTTCTTAATATATTGGAAGTATATCGGACATTATGCCCAGAGGCTAAATTTTATCAAGCTAGTTCATCAGAAATGTTTGGTAATTCTGTAGATGAAGATGGTGTTCAGCGTTTAACAACTCCGATGAACCCAGTCAGTCCCTATGGGTGCGCCAAGGTCATGGGCTACAATCTTGTACGCCACTATAGGCACGCTTATAAGTTGCATGCTTGCAACGGAATTCTTTTTAATCATGAATCTCCTCGCCGAGGATCTAATTTTGTAACTAATAAGGTTGTAAAAACAGCCGTTGAAATCAAAAAAGGCCTCACCAATGTTTTGGAATTGGGTAACATGGATTCTTCTCGCGATTGGGGACATTCAAAGGATTATGTTAAGGCGATGCATAAAATCATAAATTATGACACCGCGGACGAATTTATTGTCGCAACCGGAGAAACGCACACAGTCAGAGAACTATGCGAAATTGTATTCAATAAATTAGATCTGGATTATCGCGATTATGTTGTACAAAATCCAAAGTTTGTGAGACCAGAAGAATTAAGATATTTAAGAGGTGACCCCTCAAAAGCCATGGAAATCCTTAATTGGAAACCTGAATACACATTTGAGACCATGCTTGATGAAATGATAGAAAGATGGGTGAGGGAACTGTGAAAAAGTTTTGCGCACTACAAATAACGCCAGCAACACCAAATCCTAAGCATGTTGAGATATTTGCCGATCAAGAAGAGTGCGATTTCTTTTTTGTCACTCACGACTCCCCCAACAAGAATGCTATGAAATTTTGTCCAAACACTACTTGGACCGACACAAGAAATGTGTTAGTGGAAGGAGTACCCAAAGATTATGAATATTATGGATTTGTGGATTATGATTATATTATCAAGCCATTAAGAAATTTGAGCGTGAAAGAACAAATAATAGAAGATCTGAATGAGTATAAGCCAGCTGTATTAACTTATTACCCCGGCGCCGGCCTCACAACACCATTTGCAGGAAACACAGAGTATAGAGACAGTCGGGAAGCTTCTGTGATCCCGTTCACTCATGCTGGGTTTAAATTTGTACACCACAGTCTACTAAAGTGGTTCTTTCCCATGATTACTAAATTTGGTGGCGGAGTTGAATCATGTCACCTTTTCAACATTTTAGAAATACCATTCCTTAAACACATCGTATGTAGTCACAGAATGCTTTACGATAATGGTGTTAGTGATATGGAAGCCCCCCATAATCAAGATGGGGGTTGGAGTGATTATAGGATGAATGAAATGTGGAAGTGGATTCGACCAGCATTTAAGAAAATAAGAGTTGTCGACCAATATGCTACTCAGGAAGCCCATAAATATAACGCCATGCTAATAAAATCAGTTTTTCAGAAATTGGCCCTTGACAACAACCTTGTTCCAACAAAAGAACACCAAGTTACAGATTATTTTAATCGCGAAGCAATAGAATTGTTTTTTGATCTCGAACATGAGCGATTTGCCAACTTGGATATTGATATACGAAAGCAATTATCAGATATACAGTCAGAAGATGAATCAAGAATAACTGAATTATTGTCCAATATCACATTTGATGATCTAAAAACAAAAATTAATCCATGGATTGATATTACTAAAAAGATAAATAACAGTATAAAAAATAGTAGGAAGATAACAACCTCTGAGTGTGTAGACTTTTACCAGAGAAATAATGGAGATTCTTTATTTATTAAATCATCTAACACTGATCCCGTGTTATCTGAGTATCTTAAAGATAAAAGAGTCGCTTATGTCGGCCCTGCTCCCTATTTACAAAACCAAGGCAACGGGCCCGACATCGATTCATATGATGTGGTGGTTAGAATCCAACACGGCATTCCTAATCCAAGTGACTACGGTACCAGAACAGATATAATTCAAAGTTGTTTAAACTCTAATTATGGGCCTCCCCTGATAGAACATTTGAGAAACCTAGAACCACCGGACAGACCTAAATTCGTAATCTGCAATGATACAGCTAGCCAAATGAAGCCAAATGGTGAATGGGCCCTTACTAATGAAGTGTATGAACCAATATTCGCTGATTTAAAAATTCCATTTGTCAATCTAAGAAACGAAGATGGTACTTGGGATCGCTGGACTCTTTATTGGGAAATTTATGCGAAACAACACATTGAGAGATTTGCATCACGCGAATACACTGTTTATTCTGCTAATTTTAATTCCGGATATGGGGCAATAAATATGCTCTTGAGTTACCCCCTTAAAGAACTAGCTGTTTTCGGATTGGATTTTTATAATGCAGGGATTCCCCAAACAGATGAAGAAAAATATAACAAGCAGTATACCGACACATATGGTAAGTCTGGAACTCCTATGGGCCCCGACAAAATGCTACACGATCAGTTGTCACAGATGATGCACTGTAAAAATGTTTTATTAAAAGACAAGAGATTTAAACTTGACAAACCAGTACTTAACATGTTAAATTCTAATAGTGTAGCTAAACGCATCAATAACTTTATTTTGCTGCCAAAATTTAAAAACGAGACATTATAATGGGAATTAAGACCAATTCTGATAGTGACCTTGTGCGCGTCTTAAAAAATGACGGCGTTGACCACTCTGAATTATTAAAATATGAAAATTGCTCAACTGTAAACTTGTCTGATCTACGCGATGATTTGGGTATGGGATCGTGGGCGGTTCGAATTGCCTATAACGATCTCTTTGGTGGAGTTGTAATACAGCAACACCCCGGAGAAGGTAATAGAAAACACTTTCACCCTGACGCAGATGAAAACTGGGTTATATTAGCCGGAGAATGGGAGTGGTGGATTGAAGGAATCGGCACACGGCGCGTCAAAAAGAACGACATTATTGTGGTACCGAAAAATACATGGCATCACATTAAATGTGTTGGTGACGGACCCGGCGTTAGATATGCGATTACAAGACCCGATGTGAACCATGTATACGAAGATGAATGATGTAACCTTTAGTTATTTAGGTAGAACAGTATTGGTTTTTGGCGGAAGTAAAGGAATTGGCAAAGAAGTTTGTCGACAATTTGCATCCGCTGGTGCCGTTGTGTATAACGCATCACGTACAGCGGCCAATTTACACTTGGTCAGAGATCTTAAGTGCGACTTATCTAATATTGAGGATATAAAGTTTATTTTCTCTAAGTTCGAAGACATAGATTTTGTTATAAATGTCGCCGGCACAAACCTCTGTGAACCAATAGAAAATATAGAAGTCACAGAGTGGGATCGAGTGATGGATATAAACCTAAAGTCCTTTTTTGTGATCTGCAAAGAAGCAGTTAACTTAATGAAGAGGCAGAATTATGGTAGAATAGTGAATGTATCTTCCATTGCGGGAAGAAATAAGAGCATTGTTAGTGGTGTACACTACACTTCTAGCAAATATGGGATCATTGGTTTAACTAAGCAGCTTGCAAACGAGGTATCGAAACATAATATTTTAGTTAATTGTGTCTGCCCGAGTCAAACCATGACTGAAATGTTAAAAGAGTCTATGTCTGAAGAAGCCATAGTTGAATTAGAGGCCAAAATTCCGGTTAGAAGAATTGCAACAACCACAGAACAGGCACTCCCAATATTGTTTTTGTGTTCAAGTGCAGCTTCATACATTTCTGGTGCAACAATTGATATCAATGGAGGGCAACTATAGTGGCAAGAGATGTTGATATTAATGTTTTAATCGCCGTTAGAGGCGGCTCCAAACGCGTTCCACGCAAGAATGTGAGACCTTTCGGAGGCTCCAATATGCTAACCTTGAAAATCCAACAGGCGCTAAGATTGCGTGATGTTAACAGGATTGTTGTTACCTCCGATGATGACGAAATGCTACAGATAGCAGAAGACCTAGGCGCCATTCCGATGAAAAGAGACCCTTACTACGCTAGCGATACGATCCCAATGGGTGATGTATATGTTCATTTAGCCTCAACATTGGATTGTAAAGATATTCTTTGGACACCGGTGACTAGTCCGTTGGTTACCGATGAGGCTGTACAAGAATGCATCGATATTTACAAACGTGAAACCGACTATGATTGCGTGGTTACCACAAATATAATTAAAGAATATATGTGGATAGATGGCAAAGCTATAAATTACGATCCGAAGAACCACCCGAGGTCACAAGATCTCCCTGATATTTACGCTCTCAATTTTGCAGCAAATATATTGCCGAGAGAATTGATGATCAAAAATAAAAACATTTTGGGTGATAAGTTTTATCCATATATGTTGGATGAAGTAGAGGCGGTGGATGTTGATACTGAATTTGAGTTTATGTTAGCTGAAATTTTATACGAAAAAATGAGAGAAAAATGAAAAATTTAAAAATCTTCATAGTCACATACAAGAGGACTGGTGTGCTAAACGAGACATTAGATAGGCTGTTTAATAAGACTGACTTCGCGTCTATTCCAAATACTGAAGTAAACATAATCAACAATCATTCCGAGTTTGAATTAAACACGGAATTTGTCGATAAAGTAAACGTAATCCACAATGACACCAGACCAGATTGGGACACAGGCAATCTTGCCCGCAATTGGAATGAAGCGCTATTACACGGCTTTAGAGATTTAAACAATCCGGATGCAAAGATAGTTGTGACAATGCAAAATGATATTGTGTTGAGTCCGAATTGGGCTACCAATTTGTCAAAGATGCACCAAAAATATACATTCATCACAGGCCAGCTTGGTGACAACATAATTAGCTATACTCCGGAGGCGGTTAAAAAAATTGGTATGTGGGACGAGAGATTTCTCACACCAGCCAACAAAGAAGCGGATTATTACATCAGAGCTTTAATTTACAATAAAGAACACTCGTTAATTAACGACAGGGTGCATGGCAGGCTGTTAAACTCTCAAGATGCGCTTGAACTTGATACTATAGATTATAGAGGTGGTGAGCCTGATTGGCGCGAAGAGAAATCCAATGATAACTCTAAAGAAGGCTGGTACCATGGTTCACAAATATTCTATTGGAAATGGAAAGATACTTGGAAAGAGCAGCCAAGCTACTATGGCTGGTTAACTCGATGGTCTGAAGATTTTGTAAACAACCCTCCGAGCCCTCCAAAAGTGCCAAACTTCGTTCAATATTATTATTTTGAAAAAGACATGGATTTGGCTGACAAGAATTATGTTGGTTGGAGAGAGGGTGACATGTGGCTTGACGCTAATAAGTGCTGCGACATTGATAAGCACCCTTTTAGGGCCAAGGAGAGATTTAGAAAATGATTAAGTTAGTTGTGTTTGATTTGGATGGAGTTTTAGTCGATGCTCGCGAATTACATTACGAGGCATTGAATAAGGCCTTGGCTGATATTGATGAGAAGTATGCGGTAAATAGAGCAGAACACTTGTCGACGTATGACGGATTATCCACTAGCAAAAAACTTGCAATGCTTACAGAGAGCAAAGGCTTACCAGAAGAATTACACGATGCTATATGGAAATTAAAACAGAAGAAGACTGTCGAGATAATTGATCAATTTAGCTACGATAGCAGAATTATCAAAGTCCTCAAGAAATTAAAATCTGATGGCTACACTGTTGCTTGTGCAACAAACTCAATTAGAGAAACAGCCAAGCTACAACTCATAAGAAGAGGCTTTTTTGAACATATAGACTTTCTTTATTCTAACCAAGATGTCGCAAAACCAAAACCCAGCGCTGAAATATATATGAGATGTATGTTGAGGGCAAATGTCGATCCTCATGAAACTGTGGTTATTGAAGATTCCCACCATGGTCGCAAGGCTGCTATTAATAGTGGTGCGCATTTGTGTGCAGTAAAGAATAGCCGCGACGTGACTTATGAAAAAATCAGAGAAACAATCGATAAAGTAAATCGAAAACACAACGTAAGACCTAAATGGCAAGGAGGCAAGATGAATGTACTAATACCAATGGCCGGCGCCGGCTCTCGATTCCAACAAGCAGGATACACGTTTCCCAAACCTTTAATCGAAGTAAACGGAAAACCCATGATCCAGCTTGTTGTCGAAAATTTAAATATTGATGCTCGACACATATTTGTGGTTCAGAAAGAACACTATGAAAAATACAACCTTAAACACCTTCTAGGACTCATTTCCCCCGGATGCGAGATCGTACAGGTTGATGGAATGACAGAGGGAGCTGCATGTACTACATTATTAGCAAAAGAGTTTATTGATAATGATGAACCGCTCATCTTTGCCAACTCCGATCAGTTTCTCGATTGGGATAGTAACGAGTTCATGTACTCTATGGAAGCTGATGAGGTTGATGGTGGCATGTTAACCTTCACAGCCACTCACCCAAAGTGGAGTTTCGCCAAACTTAATGAAGAAGGCTTTGTGTCGGAGGTCGCCGAAAAGAAACCAATCAGCGACGTCGCGACAGCGGGAATTTATTATTGGAAACACGGCTCTGATTATGTCAAGTATGCTGAGCAAATGATCGAGAACAACATAAGATTCAATAACGAGTTTTATGTGTGCCCAGTGTTTAATGAGGCATTGAAAGACAACAAGAAAATCAAAACATTCCATTTTGACGGTATGTGGGGTATCGGAACACCTGAAGATTTAGACTATTTCAACAAGTTTCATGGAGCATAAATGGACTTAAAAGAACTGGAAATTGTAGAAACCTCTCAAAATTTATACGATTTTTTTAACGGATTTGTTCTGAGTCCGGATACAAAAGTATTCGGCAAATTGTTAGCGAGGACGCTCTTGGTAGATCAAGTAAAGGATTTGCCGGGCGATATTGTTGAATGTGGGGTGTTTAAAGGCACCGGAATGCTCACTTTCTTAAAAATAAAGCGTTTTTTGTGCCCGAATAGTGGCAAAAAGGTCGTTGGATTTGACTTTTTTAACTCTGATAAACTCGTTGAAAGCCTGTCTGGAATCGATAAAGAAGCTATGGGCACCTTATTTGATAAGCGAAACTATAAACATGAAAGCAATCAAGCACAATTGTTTGGCGAATTTGTCAAAAGTTGCGGCTTTGAAGATCATGAATTTGAATTAGTTGCTGGCGATATTACCAAAACTGCCTCTGAGTATGTGAAAGAACGCCCGGGCTTTAGAATTTCGTTGTTATATATCGATTTAGATCTTGATATCCCCACCTACGAGGCCCTAAACGCCATGTGGAATAGAGTCGTAAAGGGTGGAATGGTTGTATTTGATGAATATGCGTTCCATAAATGGTCAGAATCAGCCGGCGTAGATAGGTTTTTTGCAGATAAAGATGTCCAAATCAAGACATTGAATTATATATGTCCAACAGCATATGTGGTGAAGAAGTGAGATTAATAGCACATCGAGGTAACATACTGGGCCCAAATCCAGAAATGGAAAATAATCCAGTCTATATTGACAAAGCTCTTGAAAAAGGTTATGATGTAGAAGTAGATATACGAGGTTCTTTTTACACTAAGTTTTATTTGGGCCACGATAGAGAACAATATATTATATCACCAGAGTGGCTGTTTGAGCGCGCCCACAAGCTGTGGTTACACGCAAAAGACATTCAAGCCCTACATTCACTAACCCAACAAACAACAAATTTCAATGTATTTTGGCATCAAGAAGATTTTTACACATTAACAACAAAAGGATATATTTGGACATACCCGGGCCACACGCTTACACCACAATCAATTTGTGTTATGCCAGAGAGATTTGAGGGCTTGTATTCGGAACCTGAACTTAAAAATTGTGCCGGCGTATGTACAGATTATATAAAAAAATATGAAATTTAAAAAAGATAAAAAATTGTTTTTTGATCTTGGTCAAAACACAGACATGGAGAAACAGGCTAAATTTTATGGGGGATATACAATTCCTCCGCAAGTTGGTCGCGATATTGCTATTGATCTAGGATCGAATATTGGCATGTTTTCTCTTGAGAATCACAAAAATTTTGAAAATATTTTGGCTATTGAAGCAAGTTATTGGAATTTTTTAACCGGTCTATCTAATGTGTTTAATAAGAGAATTGGCAACGTAAAATGTTTCAATCTTGCAGCTGCAAAGAATACCGGAGAAGTTATTAAAATCTACCAAAATGGATACGATTCAGTTAGTGCGACAACTTCTATCGAAATATTAGAAGCGCTTGGTAAAGAAACAGACTTAGCACATTATCACAACGTTTTCTCAATATCTTTGGAAGGTATGTTTGATTTTTTTGGCTTAAATTATGTTGACTTTCTAAAGATTGACATTGAAGGCGCTGAATATGATTTTTTGTTAGATAAAGATTTGTCAAGAATTGCTAGTATGGGTATTGAGATTCATGGCACCTTTGGGAAAGAAAAAAAAGACCAACTGAAAAGTCATCTTAGCAAATATTTTGAAATTTACGATGTAAATTATGATGATGAAGCCCCGGGCCATTCCGTAATAACCTACATTAATAAAACCATGTTCTAATATGAAATTATCTTGGCAACAAATACCATCTACTATTATTTCCGAAATGCTTTGTGAAGGGTTTGACGGAGTGGTTTTAGACACAGAGCACGGATGCTTTAACAATGAAACTCTGTACAACTGCATACAAGTTATTACAGCAAAAGATAAAACTTGCTTAGTTAGATTAACCGAGATCAATAAAACCCTAATTAGAATGTGCTTAGACGCAGGAGCCTCCGGTTTGATATTCTCAACTGTCGAGGATGCTTCACAAGCCGCTGAAATAAAAGAACTATGTGCCTATCCCAAATACGGAGGAAAACGCGGCCTAGGCCTTGTGAGGCAAAATAAATGGGGATATTCGACACTTGTTAACAAACCACCAATTATTGTAGTCCAGATTGAAACCAAGAAAGGCATCGACAACCTTAAAGAAATACACGAACAAGGTTTAGATTATTATATGATAGGCCCTTACGATCTATCAGCTAGTTTAGGAGTTACTGCTGAGTTCGATAATCCTAAGTTTTTAGAAGCGAT
>Ga0209756_1001934_pt1 | contig 18445 bp, 5 predicted proteins | sample ETNvirenome_6_85_FD_184071 | JGI IMG/M metagenome (GOLD analysis project Ga0209756, IMG submission 184071) | Marine viral communities from the Pacific Ocean - ETNP_6_85 (SPAdes) (version 3) | ecosystem: Environmental > Aquatic > Marine > Oceanic | place: Pacific Ocean | collected 2013-06-19
GCTTACCGCCACCTTTTTTTTTAAAATATTCAAAATGGCAATAAACGTAGATGAAGTTTATAAAACAGTGTTATCCATCTTAAATAAAGAACAAAGAGGGTATATAACACCAGATGAGTTTAATAAAATTGGAACTCAAGTTCAACTAGAAATATTTGAGAAATATTTTGAAGATTTGAATCAACAATTACGCGTGCCATTACAAGCAGCTCAAATGGATGATGACTATGCAAATAGGATTAAATCTATTGAGGAAAAAATCCAAAGTTTTCAAACTAATGAAACTTTAAGTTATGCAACTGGTAAATTCTCTTTACCTACTGATAAACCTTTAATTCATAGAATAGGTAGTTTACAATACGAACCAACTGGTTATAACCCGGTTGAAGTACAAAGATTAACTCAACATGAGTTTTCGATCGCGTCTAGATCATCTTTAACAGCCCCAACCAAATCTTTCCCTATATATAAAGAACAAGGAGATTTATATCAAGTTTATCCTTCAGATATACAAAGTGATATAGAGGCTTATTATGTAAAAAAACCTACTAATACTAGATGGGGGTATACTATAGGCTCTGTAGGGCAATATTTATATGATAGCACCTATTATACAGCTACAGGATTACCTACTCAACCTAATTATTTATTTAATAGTTTAACTACTAATTTTATAGCAGGTGGAGGACCACCAACAACATTAATATTCCCAAATTTAACAGCTTCATCACCAGGGGTTACTTATGCGGGTAGTGGAACAGGGTTGGTATTTGATTTAACTATGGATACAGTAGGTATTATCATCAATATAACTGTTACTTCTTCTGGGAGTGGATATGCTAATGGAGATACTATAACACTAGATAATAATGTTTTTCAAGATGCTTTTCCTGGTGGAACAGACGCTGAGATTGTATTAACAGCTTCAAGTATTTACAGTGGAACTACTTATGGTTCTACACAATTTGAAATTGATTCTATAGATCAAACTGAATTGATTTTAAACATACTAAAATATTGTGGAATAGTAATTAGGGATCCTCAAATAATTCAATCTGCTTCTCAAATCGCTATGGCAGAAGATCAAAATGAAAAAATGTAATAAATGGGACTAATAACTGAAACTAACGAAGAATATTACGCAGGAGAAAAAGTTTTCTTAGTATTAGATGGTGCTTCATCTGGTCCTTTAGCTACGACTTTTGACACTGAATTACAATTAACTACATCTACACAAAATTCTAACTTTAGAGTTGAATATAGTGAAGATGTTGGTGTTACTTGGAAAGATTATTTAGGAGTAGTATCTTTAAGTACAACTAAAACTGCTAATGACACTGTTAATTTAACACCGGTTATTTTAGCTGGACCAGGTTTTGATACTTTAATTAGAATAGTTTTAATGATTCCTGCAGTGTGGAATAATTATGGAGGATACTCTTATACTAGCTTAAATGATGTAGTAAATAACTTTTTAGTAGGATACGTTGGACATGGTAAATTAATATCTAGTGCTAAACGAACTGACGTTATATTTCACGCTAAAAGAGGTTTGCAAGAATTTAGTTATGATACTTTAAAAAGTATTAAATCTCAAGAACTACATGTTCCTCCTAGCTTATCCGTTATAATGCCTCAAGACTACGTTAATTACGTTCGTATGTCATGGATTGATGCTTATGGTATAAAACATATAATTTATCCTAGTGATAACTTAACTTCAGCACCTTATACTGTACCATTACAAGATGGTAGTTCTAGTGGAGAATTCATATTTGATAACTTCGGGGAGAATACTGAAGGCACATCATTAACTATGGAAAAATGGGAAAAGTTGCAACAATGGCAATTAAGTGGTGGATATAATGACTATTTAAATGGAGCATTTAATTACTATGGGCAAGACTATATGTATGGTAGGCAATACCGAGGCATGCGTTATGGGCTTCTACCAGAAACTACTCAGATAAATGGATATTTTACTATAAATGAAAGAGAAGGTAAATTTTCCTTTTCTAGTGATATGAGTGGTAAATTAATTATATTGGAATATATTTCTGATGGGTTAGGGTATGACTTAGATATGAAAGTACCTAAAATGGCAGAAGAAGCCATGTACATGCATATAGCTTACTCTATCTTAGCTACTAGACCTAATATACCAGAATATATAGTACAGAGGTATAAGAAAGATAGAAGAGCTACATTAAGAAATGCTAAGATTCGTTTAAGTGAGATAAAACTTGATCAAATTGTGAGGATAATGAGGAATAAGTCAAAATGGATTAAACATTAATTATGGCACAAGCTAGAAATACTTTCCTAAGCTCTAGAATGAATAGAGATAAAGACGCTAGATTAGTTCCAAATGGTGAATATAGAGAAGGTAGAAATATAAATATCAACAAATCTGAAGGTGCAGATGTAGGAGCATTGGAGAATTTATTAGGCAATGAAAGTATTGTACAAGATGCTATAGCGGTGTTACAAAGTAATGTGACTAGTAATCAAATATTAGAAATCATAGGTTTATTTACTGATAAACAAACAAGTTCTTTATATTTATTTTTAACTACATTTAGTGATGGTAGCGCCACTCAATTAGCTAATAATGGAGTTGATTTTGACTGTAAAAACTATATATGTAGAGTTCATTTATCAGAAGGTGAATACGTTTTCACAATATTAGTAGAAGGTAGGTTTTTAAACTTTTCTAAAACTCACGTTATAAGTGGTTTTAATGTAATAGAAAATTTAATATTTTGGACTGATAATAGGAATCAACCAAGAAGAATAAATTTAGATAGTGCAATGGCACAACCTGGTGATAGCGCTAGTCCATACTATTATAATGAGGATCAAATCTCAGTAGCTAAATACGCACCAATAGATCCTATATTATTAATAAAAAATACTGGTACCGAATGGGAGGGTTCTAACGCTATATGGGAACCAACCACAAATTCAGAAGCTAATGAATATCTACCTATACATGTAACTGCTCCATACAATTCCTTCGATAATACTAATCCAGAATGGAGAATAGATTTCGCCGCAAATCTTGCACCAACTCCAAAATGGACTGGTGTAGCTCCTGCAACTCCTGGTACTGATGCTAACACTGGTTTAGCACAATATATAGTAAAAGGCTCAAGTAATAATTACCCAGTTGTAAGAGCAATAAATTTAACCCAACCAAATACAGGTAGCTTTTTAGTAAATGATTCTACTGGTAATATTAACTACGTAGTTCCAGCTGTAGGGGATAACGTTGCTGCACCTGCGTTAGTAGCTACTCACCCAAATCCAGCTCTTTCCTGGACGCAAGGAGATTTAATAGGTTTTCAACTAAAAAACCCCGCATATAATGCAAGTGCGTCGTATGATAAAGAATTTTTAAAAGATAAGTTTGTAAGATTTAGTTATAGATTTAAGTATTTAAATAATGAGTATTCTTTAATGGCTCCATTTACTCAATCGGTGTTTGTACCCGGTCAATTTGGTTCAATCACTCATGGAGATGAAGATAGTGCTGCTAATAGTACTGAATTACAATTTTTTGAAAATTTAGCAACAAGTGCAGGTTTGAATATCGTACTTCCACAAGTTGAAATTGCTAAATTAACAACAACAGATGATGCAGGTAATAGACAAGTAGCTACTGACACTGCTGCTAGATACGAAATTAAAGAATTAGAAATATTATTAAAACTTTCTAACGATAATAATGTTTATTCTATAGATAGCATTCCATTAAGAGAAATGAATGATAATTTAGTTAACAAAACTAATTCAGCTGCTGCTTATACAACTAAATATCCTTTATATGCTCAATTAGAATATGAATATAAAGCTACTAAGCCTTTTCAAGTGTTACCAGAAAGAGATGTTATTAGAGTTAATGATGCTACTCCAGTAAGAGCATTAGGACAAGAAGTAGCTGGTAATAGAGTGATGTATGGTAATTATTTAAATTCTCACGCTGCTCCTTTATCTTTACCGTATCAGTGTGAAGTTTCCGCTAAAAAGGGTAGTATTAGTGATTACAATATTGCGGATAATCCACCAATAAGCAGCAAGTATAACAACACTATTAAAGAATATTATAATAACACATTAAAACAAGGTAGAACATACCAAGTAGGTATAGTATTAGCTGATAGATACGGTAGACAATCTAATGTTATACTAGCTGAAAACACTAGTCAAGGAGGAGATTCTAGTTATACTAATTCTACTATATATGCACCTTATTCAAACCAAGGTACATTAACTGACTTATTAACATGGTTTGGTAATAGCATTAAAGTTATTTTTAATGGAACTATTCCTAGCGAAACAAATCAAGATTACTATCCAGGACTATATAGTGATTCTAACCCTTTAGGATGGTATAGTTATAAAGTTGTAGTAAAACAAAATGAACAAGAATATTACAATGTATATCTACCTGGTGCTTTATCCGGGTCAGTAATTTATTTAAATAATACCACTGATATAGATTTTGATAATATATATTCTACGAGTAATCTATCATTATTTGGAGATAACATAAATAAAATACCAAAAGATGTCACAGATGTTGGTCCAACTGATAAAATCTACGGAAGTAAATCTGCATTATATTATAGAGTTTATCAATATAGCTACTCAGCCAACAACAAAAATAATAATTTTCAATTTGAAAATCCTATACCTTACAGCGTTAACACAATTCAACCATTTCTAGATTTTGGGCCTTGGGCTAAAGACAAAGGAAGTACTGACCCAAATGCTTATCCTAGTACTGCCACTACTTTTATAGATCCTTTATATAACGCAGATAAAAATCCCTTTGTAGCTACTATAGATCATTCACAAAGCTTAGGTGTTAGAATAGGTTTTTCTAAATCAACTCAAGAACTAGTTGGAGATCCTAAATTTTCCACTTCTTTAATGGTCGCAGAGACAAAACCAGTAATTTCTAATTTAGATATTTTTTGGGAAACCACAACTACTGGATTAATTAGTGACTTAAATGAAGCAGTAGTTTCATCACCGAGTCTAGGTGAACCTAAAGATTTAAGTACTTGGAAATTTTCTTGGGAAGAACAATATGATTATGATGGTAGTGGAACTCCAGGAGATTTTTTATTACAAAGTGATATAACTATAATAACGTATCCTACTAATGCAGTTACTTCAGATAATAACTATAGAATTAGGTTAGACAGCGTAGTATCTAAAATAGGTCCTGTTTCGTATGATATGAGAAATTATTTTACACTTCACAAGAATAGTTCAACTACTCCTCATACATACAATATAAAATTAGAGGATCCTGCTCAATATTGGAATTCCAATGAATTTCATAATAAGTGGAATGGAGAATTTATATTTACTTTTGTTTTAACTACTCATGATTTGGCTACTGGGGAAGCATTTCCTCCAATAACTATTGTAAAAGATCAAAACTACTTAACTAATAATGATCCAATTTGGACAACTGCGTATAACCCCGCTAGTTCAGAAGCAAATTTTATTACACCTACTAGCAACTCTAAAATATGGACATTTAGTTTACAAGGTAAAGAAGAACCTAGGAAAAGTATGCCATTATTTAAAAGAGATACTGGAATAGGTGGACTACAAAGTGGGTGGCAACCTAACGCTACTAGCGCTACTAATGCTAATAATTATTGGTTACAAGGTAAAATCAACGATTCAACTCCAGTTGTGGAAAGTTGGAGACCTTTATGGGTTTATGAAGGATCTTTAGGTGTTTCTCATTTGTCTCCAGATTTTTCTAATGGTAGTTTTGTTAAAAATAGTAGCGCTACTGAAATGTTTATAAAGAAATTAGAATTCCAAACATATAATAGTGACGGATCAGTTAATACTGCATGGCAAGAATACACAATAGATGAAACTTTATTATTTGAAAATAGAAATGGTACAGCTGCTCAAGCATTAAGCGCATGGCCTTTTTATAATTGGATGGTTCAATATCCTTTTCAAGTTAAATATAAAGATAATTATGCGTATATTCAGTTAAATGCTAATCATCCCCCTATTGTACCTATAGATCATTATAAAGATCCTTGGGATAGTGCTAGTGGAGGATTATTTAATAGTGATTATTTACTACAACCAGACGGAGATTTAGCAAATAATCAGTTTTGTTTATATAAAATATCCTTAGCTGTTAAAGAAACATTTCCTGCTAATACGTCTTTACAAAGAGAAACTAATCCGACAGATAAAGTAATGTACGTAAGATTAAATAGATAATATGGCAACTACAATAGAAGTAAAATATTTTAATACGTTTTGGGTTAAAAAACTTAATAGTCAATTTGTAGATAGTAATGGAGCTGCAGGATTAGGTATTCCTATACCTAATTATCCTGGTTTACCTTTCAAAAAGTTTGATATTAACCCTGTGAATGGATTATATTCTAATCTTTATACTAACTATGCTAATGCTAATAACATTGACGGAACTGGTTCTACAGCTACTCAAGAGACTGGATATGTGGAAGATGAGTTAAGACCTGATGTGAATTATAGATCACAAGAAGGTGGATGGTTGATTGAAGAGGCAAGAATTAAAGGTGGTTATAATAATAATTCCACTGACTATGGGGTTAAAGCTTATTTAATAGATAAAAATTATTTAACTACTATTAGACAAAATAGTGTTATATACTCTGGGTTATTCAACTCTAATACAAATGTTAATGAAACTAATGTTTTTTCTACAGCTACACAAATAACTTTTACAGCGCCTCCTGAATATGGATCTATACAAAAGTTATATGCTTCAGATACTAAACTACATATCTTCCAACAAAACAAGGTAAGTAGAGCATTAATAGATAAAGATGCTATATATTCTGCCGAGGGACAAGGGACTGCAGTTTCAACAACAAAGCTTGTAATAGGGGAAATAAACCCATATGTAGGTGAATATGGTATTAGTAACAATCCTGAATCATGGGCACAGTTTGGTAATAGACAATACTTCTCAGACAAGTTTAGAAATTCAATAATGAGATTGTCTAATGATGGATTAACACCGATCTCTAAATATGGAATGAATGATTTCTTTAGAGATGAATTAAACGAAATTCAAGATGGCCAACAACCTATTGATGTTACAGTTAATGCCACTGGTCAATCTCCTGCTTTTCCTTATACTCCTTATCAACCTATAGCTGTAGGAGAACCTTATATTCAGGTAGCGATTGGTAAAGCTACAGATATTCCAGTAGGTGCATTAGTATTAGTAGATTATAATAATAATGGACAACCTATTAACACAGGGGCATATGTAACTTATGTTGATGATATTTTAGGTAGAGTAGGTGTAACAAGTTTAGTGCCAGACGCTGTAAGTGGACATACAGTTTATTTTAGAACATACAGTAAAGATAAGATAATAGGAGTGTATGATAATTATAATGACACATATATGTTATCTATGCAGAAGACTGATGGAAATTATAATACATTATCTTTTGATGAAGCTGCTAAAGGTTGGGGAAGTTTCTTTGATTACAAACCACTATTTGCTGCAAGTTTATTTAATAGATTATATACTACTAATACTGCTAATCTTTGGGTACATAACTCTGAAAACGTTGATAGAAATAGCTTTTATGGAGCAACTCCTGTTAAATCTTCTATAGAGTTTATATTTAATGACAACCCAAATATTGTTAAAGTATTTAAAACTATTAATTACGAAGGAACAAATGGTTGGGAAGTTTCTACCATGATATCTGATGAATCAGGTATGTTTCCAACAAGTGTTAATAGTAATAGTATTACAGATTGGGGTAGTCAAGAAGATACTATAAATATTATAAAAAGTTATACAGAAGGAACTTATATAGAAAATGGTATTACTTATAGAGCAGGTTTCAATTTGAAAGAAAACAGGTATGTAGCTAATGTAATTAATAATACTCCAGCGCAAATTGGAGAAGTTATTTTTGGAGGAGAAGCTAGTGGTATAAAAGGTTATTACACTATAGTAAAAGTACAGACAGATGAAACGACTGCACCTGGACAAATGAAAGAATTGTATTCAGTGGGAACTGATTACGTATTATCATCTTATTAAAATTATAAAATATGAATATGGATCCACAAGCATTAGGTAGTATAATGCAATTAACAGCGCAAACTATTCCAGCAGTTCAAGGTTATTTTCAAAGTAGACAAGCTAAAGATTTAGCTGATACCGAAGAAGGAAAAAGACTAGGATTAGAAACTGATGTTCAAAACTTAATGAACAATAGGGTTAAGCTAAGAAACCCATATGCTAATTTAAGTGTTGCTACTGAAGCAGCTGAATTTGAAGCACAACAAGCAGATGTATCATTAGCTAATACTTTAGACGCGATGAAAGCTGGTGGTTTTGGAGCATCAGGTGCTACAGCATTAGCTAGAAAAGCTACAGAAGCAAAACAAGGAATTGGGGCTGATATACAGAAACAAGAACAAGCTAATCAAGTTAAATTTGCTGAAGGAGAAGTAGCATTACAAACTGCTATAGATGATAGACAAACGGGTGATATTAATTTTAAAATTAGTCAATTAAATAATGCTAGACAAAACGAGCAAGATTTACGTGACGAGCAAAGATTAGCTATGCAACAAGGAGTATACAGTAGCGCCACTGGTATAGCGAATAGTTTATCACAAAATCCAGACATGTTAAGTGGATTATTTGGTAGTGGAGATTCACAAAAATATGGATCTGAATGGGCGGATATTCAAGCAGGTACTAGTGGTATTGCTAGTCAAGATCAATTTGGATCTTATGATGATTTTGCAAAATGGTGGAAAAAGAATAAATAAAATTAATTGAAAAATTATGGCACAATATACAGCACTTAGTAGAATAGATAAAACAAAAGGCTTGAAGGAAAGAAGAATGGCTGGAGCAATGGCCATGAATCAATTTCAAAAAAGTTTTGATCTGGCTGACACTAGAAGAAAAGAAGAAAAAAAGGAATTACAAGATCTTACTAAAAAAAGTGAAGAAGAGTATAAAAAAATATATAAAAAATCTTCTGAGTTAAAGAAAACAGGGGGAGATAGTATAGATCAAGCAGCTTTAAAACTATTTGAAGAAGAAGCTAGGGGTTTGGCTAGTCAATATATGGATGCTTACGGACCAGATGGTACCCCAGAATTAGTACAAAAGTATATTACAAATGCTGCTAATTTAAATAAAGATTTAGATGAATTCACTGTGTTAATAGGTACATTAGATGCAGAAACTGATTTAAGAGATAAAGCTATTGCTGATGGAACTTTAATAATAGAGACTGATGAAGATGGAAATAAGATTATAGATACAGAGCAAGAGCAATTTAAAAACGGTATATTTGCTGGTGGTGCCGGTAATAGAAACGTTACAATTACAAGGGGTCCTAATGGAATAATGATAAATGATCCAAGTGGGAAGTCAGATGGTATAAATTTAAGGCAATATAATGAAACTCTAAAAAAGAATGGATCTACATATAAAGTAGCTGGACCTAAGGTTAATGAATTTGCCACTGGTTGGGGTAAGAAGTATATAGATGGTATAGGTGCTGCTGGGCAACCCACTAAATGGCAAGGTGTACATGAGACTGTTCCAGATCCTAATGATCCTACTAAAACTATAGATATCACTACAAGTTATTCAACTAATGATCCCGAAGGAGCTAGAGAAGAAATATACCAAGGATTAATAGCTGAAGAAGGTTTTAAACCAGTGCAAGGAAAAGAAGGTTCTATATCTATGCCAGATGAAGCTCAATTGTGGAGAATGTTACAGCAAGAAGGATTTATAGATCAATACGACCTATCACATGCAGGAAGTGGTGGACCAAAGGGTTTCAAGGATGTTAGCAACAATGTTTCTTGGGATCAGTGGGGTGCAGATTCTAGTTATAAAGATATGATATTAAAAAGTGCATACGCAGATTATTTAGTAAGTCCACAAGCAGGATTATTCCCGGCAGGAAAATTAGATAAAACAAACAAAGTAAGTATACAAACGAGTGGATATAACAATCAAAATGACCCTACCTAATGGATGATCAAGCTAGAATAGACGCATACGAAATATTTAAAACTGGTGGATACAACGGAACCCAAGATGAATTTATTGAGTTAATTAGTAGTAATAAAGATGCTTTCACCGATAGTTTATCTATGTTTAGAGAAGGTGGATATACTGGGCAAGGGAAAGATTACGTAGAGCTTTTAGGTTTAGAAATATCTGGTGAAGAAACAGGAGATGAAGAGAAAAAGAAAGAAGTACCTACAAGATTAGACTTGAAAGAGGATGAAGTTGTAGAAACAACTCAAGATGTAAAAGATAAATATGAAGATTATATTTCTTATCTAAAACAGGAGGAAAATGGTGTATCTACTCAAACAATAGCATTAGATAGAAATGGAAACCCCTTGAAAGGGTTAGAGTTGGAAAAGAAAATTCAAGAAGTAGAGAAAGAATATAATGATTTGCTAGGACTAGTAGCATCTAAAGAAGAAGGTGTTATTGCTGCTCAAGATTATGCACAAAAAAAAAGAGATATATTAAAAGAAATAATTCCTACAGAAGAAGAAATATTAGCTCAAGCCGAACAACATCAAGGCTCTGGTTTTAAACCAATAGCAACATTTGATGATAGCGAAGAAAAGAAAAAAGATCCATTTAAAGAAGCAGATAGAATCGCGGGTTTTAAACCAAATCCATTATTTACAGCATTAGAAAAAGATAAACATGGGGGTTGGGTCGGAGATAAAGATGATAATCAAAGTAATTTTAACAATGTTTTATATCATTCTTTACCTATTAAAGAAGAAAGAGATAAGTGGGAAGAAGTAGAGTCCGTTGGGGTGAATGTCTCAAATAATCCCAATTTGAAAAAACGGGCAGAAGAAAATAAAGCTGTAGCTAAAAAAAGAAGAGAGCAAAAAGATGCGATAGATTATAAAAATTATTCTCAATTAATTTTAAATTTGCAAAAAGGAGCACCTATAGCTGGATATTCAGGAACAACAAATGATAAAAGTAAAGCAGATAAATCTAAAAAAACTAATAAACCATTATTGTATATACCAGATCTTAATGAATTTAAAAAAGATCCTACAGTTATTTACGATATAGACAAGTCTGATAAGTTAATGAATGCTGTTAGATATCAATTAACTCAAGAAGCTATGGTAGATTCTCGATATAACTCTGATTATATTCAAAAAAAATTAGCTAAAATAGATGAAGAATTTGAGGATGAACATGGAACTGCTTGGTGGGGTAACATTATTAAAACAAGTAAAACTATTGCTGATTATAACATACAAGGTAAAATTATAGGTGCTGCTTCATTAATAGAAGGATTAGAAAAAACATTAGGCGCAGGAACAGAAAGAGAAGCTATTAAGAGTAAAGAAGCAATGGCGAGTTACTTAGGTTTAAGTCAAAAAGGTACTGATTATCAAATAGCGAGTACTATGTTTGATTTAAGAGAAGAAGCTGCTTCACTGATGGTTCAACAAACAGCTGTTGCAGAGTTAGCTAGAGAGTTGAAAAACAAAGATAATATAACTCAAGCAGAAATAGACAATTACAATAACTTAAGAGAGAGCTTAGTTTATAAACAAGACGTAATTTTAGCTGACTATGAGTATTTAGGAACTTTAGAGTTTTCTGGCGCTAATTTAGAAGACGTAATGAAGAAAACTGTTAAGACTTATGATGAGTTTCAAACTTTATCTAATATTTTTGAAAACAGTGCTATACGAATAGTTACAGGATTAGGAACATTAGCTAATGAAATGAATGCAGTTAACATCTTTGAACATGCTGGAATAGAATTTAGAGATGAAAATGGAGAGGCTAATGAGGATTTAATAAATAGAAATAGAGAAATACTTGGAGATGGTTTAGGAGCAGATATAGTAGAAACCTATATTAGAGGAAATGTATGGATTGATCAAACAGGTGATGATCTTCTTTCTAAAAGTTATAAATATGGTGAAGGATTACTAGAGCAAAATAGAACAGCACAAGGTTTTGGGGATATAAGTAATGCTATGGAAGCTTTAACGTGGGGTACAGAAATGCTTACCGGTCAATTATTAAATACTGGTTTATCTATAGTTATACCAGGTAGTGGAGGTTTGATACTCGCTGCAGCTTCTGAAGCAGGTAATCAAATGCATGAGATGAAGACTAGGATGGAAGGAGAAGAATGGAGTGAATCTGAAAAAAAATATATTAAAGAATTTAAAGATGAATGGGGTTTTAATCCATTAGGAGATGATGATACTTATAAAGTTAAACCTGAAGAATACAATGCACTACAGTTCTATGGTACAGCTGCCCTGTATGGAGCTGCAGAATACTTAAGTGAGAAAATTACTCTTGGTAACTTTAAAATGGGAGCTAAGAACATCCGTAAAGCTATAGATTTAAGTAAAGGAGCTAAAAAAGGATTAACAAGATCTAATAAAATAAATCAAAGATGGATTAATCTTAAAGAAACTGGAAAAGATTTTGCTACAGGAATGCCTGGAGAATCTCTTGGTGAAGGTGGAGTAACTATAACACAAAATTTTGCAGAGAAATACATATTAGGTAATAAAGATGTTTCTTTATTAGATGGTGTTACAGAAGCTATGGTATCAGGTGCTGTGATGTCAGGAACAATGCAAGCTCCAGGTATTATGGCTCAAACTTATCAAGCTTTTAGAGGACCAGATAGAAATGCTAAAATAGCTCAAAGAGGTGCTGATATACAAACTCTTAGTAATAGTATAAAAAATAAACAACTTCAATTAACTAGTTTAGATATAAATGATTCTAAACATAAAGAAATTAGAGAAGCTATAGCTATTGAAGAAACACAATTACATGAATTAGCAAAAGAACAATTAAAAGATCAACAAAGTATAAGATCAGAAATTTTAACGTTAACCAAAGGGGATAGAGAAACTTTAATAAAAATATTCAATAAAGAACATTCTTTAAGAGCGGAAATGGATAAAGTTAATTCTAATACTCAAATTACTAAAGAGGCAGCTACTAGTAAAATGAATGAATTAGAAACACAACTTCTTCAACAAGAAGCAATTAAAAATTACACCTTAGGAAATGCTGAGTGGAATGCTGATAAAACAAGGTCAGCAACATTCGCTAATAATTGGAGAGTTAAAAGTGGAACATTAGATCAGGTTGAAACTGTATTAGCAGATAACAATAAAGAAGCAATGCAAGGAGGTTTAGATTACATAGACACTAGAGATGATCTAACAACTGAAGAAAAAAATCAAGTAAAAGAACAAATGAAAATGCAGTTTAATGCTGCAGATAAAGCTTCTAGAGGAGATTCCACTGTTAATGGTATGGCTTGGGGAGATAATATTACAGTCGAAACTACTAACCCTGATCAATCTAAATCTAAAAGAATTGTACAAGTTCCAATGACTTTTGCTTTAAATAAAGATAATTTAACTGTAAGATCGCACGAAATTGGACATCATACTTTGTTTAAAGAATTTATGAGAGATAATCCTGATGCTGTAGGTTTAGTTCAAGATTTAGAATCTTATGTTAAGAAAAATTACCCAGAAGCATATAAAAACTTTTTAGAAACTAAAGAATTGTATGGAGAATATGATAGTAAGGGAGAATTAACTAATCAAGCGGCTGTAGCAGAAGAGAAATTAGCAAGATTAAGTGATTTCATGAGACAAAACAATTTAGAAGGAATGCGTTCGCTTCACAATAAATTATTTGGTAGATTTAAAAAATTCAATGATGGTTCTGGACAAATACGAACTGGTAAAGACGTATTTGACATGTTAACTAGTTTTAACCAATCATTTGAAAGAGGTACTTTAACTGGTTTGGCTTCTAAAGTAGCTGAAGGAACAGCAGAAGTATCACGTAAGAAAAAAGGAGTTAAGAAAGAGACTGTAGATAAAGATACTAAAATGAAGAAAAGTCTTAAAGACTCTTCTGCTAAAAAATCTTTAACTAAAGCTGAAAAAGCAGAGCTCACTGACTTAACTAATGAAGCTCCTGGTCCAAAAAGGAAAGATGGTAAATACCAGATGACTAAAAAAGAATTTTTAAATGATAAAAATAAAGCATTCACTAAAGTATACACTGCTATAAGTCAAGGAAAATTCGATGGTTTAATTATAGATAAACTTGAATCAGGTAAAGATATTCATGGAGAAACTAGAGAGAGCATAATACAACAAGTTAGAGATAAATTAGCTGATCACTTAATGAATTTTGACCCAAGCCAAAACAATAGTTTATTTGGTTGGATGAATTCATATATAGGTAAAAGAGTAGGGGATGTTACAGGTAAAGCTAAAAGAAAGAAATTACCAGGTAAAAAAATATCTACAGATCAAACAATTGGAGAACAAGGTAGAACAATAGCTGAGACACTAGCAGATGACACTGATATTGATCAACAATTAGACCAAGACATAGTAGAAGACACCATAGATAACATGAGAACTAAGTTAGGTATAGAGAAAGGTGGTCCTATATATAACAAGGTTTTAGACTCTGTGCGTAAAGTTCTTGGTACTAAACTTCCTGAAGTTACTAATAAAAAGTTTAAAGAAGATCTTAAAAAAGCTTTTGACAAAGAGTTATTTAAAGAAATTAAAAAATTCATAGGAACTAGAGCTAAGTACAAAGCTTTCTTGAATGAAAACTTTGAAACAGTATTTAACTCTATCTCTCAGTCTACAGCTAATAAGCGATTTAGACCATTTGTAGAGCCATTAATTGATCCAGCTACAGGTAAACAAGCTAGACCAGACAATAATCCTTTATTTAGAAAGAGAGATGTTTCTAAGGCAGAATTTATGGAATACTTTTTAGGTAAAGACGTAGGAGCATCGACAAAAGGAACTAGAAAAGATGCATTAGCTGGTGCTATAGCTCAAGAATTAGCATTCGACGCTACTATGGAAGTTCTTAATGATCCAGAAGTACAAAATAGGATTAAAGATATTTATGAGTTACAAGGATTAAGGCAAGCAGAAAACTATACAGCTGAAGTAGGCAAAACAATAGATAGAATTCCTGGCTCTAAATTTAGTATAACACAAGATGGTAGTGTTAGAGATAACACTAATGTATTAAACAATGCTGTTGAATTTTTTAATAGTAAGGAAAGTGAAATTACAAGTGGTAAAGATGTTATAAATATTATAGATAATTACTATAATAGTTTAGACAAAGAAGCTCAAGCTGTAATAGAACCTTACCTAAGTGGTATGAAAAAAGCTGCTAATGAGGTTATTAAAGGAGAATTAACAATAGACAAACTAAGACAAGCTGCTATAATTAGAAGTAAAACTGGTACAAAAGGTTTTGAATTAGAATCTTTTTCTTCTTGGAATAGAGGTAAAGATTCTTATATAAGTAAAAAATTTCCCAAAAGAAAAGATCAAGATGGAAACGAAGTATCAGATGTAACATTACCTTCTAAAGAAAAAGGTGGAGCTTATTCAATCAAAGGAGAACAAAGATTAAAAGACTTTGTTAATGATTTTTCTAACACTTTAGATCCTACTATAGCAGACTTACCATTTTTTAGAAATACTATAACCGCTTCAGGTAATTTAAAACTTCAAAGTGCTATTGATGCTCAAAATACAGCTATTAAAAAAGCGGGTGGAACCGGTATAAATGATGTTAATTTTAATAAAGCAAACAATACTTATACTAATCCTAAAACAAACAAAGTAACTAAAATACCTGCTAGAAGTTTAACTCAAGATGTTGCTAAAAAAGATTGGATAAATGTAAATAAAGATAACGCTAGCGATTTTAAACAAAAATATCCTAATATAGATCCATCTTTAGCTAAACCAATAACTGAATCTGAATATAAATATATTGAGAATAAAATTATAAAAAGATTTTCAGAAACTAAAGACTTAACAGATCCTAATGTTCAATTAGAATTAACTAATGAAATAAATAAATATTTAGATCCAGGAAACAAAGGGAGACTACAAGCGGTAGAAGCTGTAAGAGATTATTTTTATAACAAATTAAACGATTACGTTAATCAATATCCAAAAGGTTCTAAAAAGTATTTCCAAGCAATAGGTGATGTTGTAGCTTTACTACAAGAACAAACTAACTCTGCTACAGGTATAGCAAGAGGAGGGGCTTATTTAAAATCTCTTACATTAGACTTTAAACAAGAAGGTAAACCATATCAGAGAGAACATAACTTACAACTATTAAACTTTAATGCTAACGTTTTAAATAGCATTATAGAAAATACTTTTGATGCTAAATATGAAAGTTTAGTTTCTCAATATAGTCAAAGTTTATTAGATACAGATGCTCAAAAAGTTTTAGACGGTGAAATGACTACAAAAGAGTTTCTAGAAAAATACAAAGATTTTAATCCTGAATTACTAAAGGCTTTACAAGGTAAAACAGGATTATTACCTGGATATCTTTCTGGAATGCAAAGTGAATCTATATTTGCTTTAGCTTTAGGTAATGCTTCTAGAACTTTAATGTTAGAATTTGGTACTACTTTAGAAAATGTAATATATAACCAATTAGCTGGACAAAAAGGATTAAATTATTTAAATAACTTTGTAAAACAAACTAAAAGTAAGTTATCAAAAAGTCCTATGGGTAAAACTATTTTAAATACTAATAACAAATCAACTATATTTGAAAGTAAAGAAAATAAAGATTTGTTTAATGAGGTTTTGTCTGAAGTAGCTAATGATCAAAATATTGATAATACTAGTATAGAATTAGGAATTAAATTAGAAAATAAAGAAAATTATAATAATAGAGACAAAGCAAACAATGATCAATTAAACAACTCAGGAGTTACTAATAAGTTTTCTAAATCCAAAAACACTACTCAAGAAGTTATAGATGAATCTACGGTAATGGATAAAGCTTTGAACATTGCTCGTGATCCTAATGCTCCTATTAAAAAGATTAGGGTATTTGACTTTGACGATACATTAGCTAGAACGAAAAGTAATGTGTTATACACAATGCCGGATGGTACTACAGGTAAATTAACCGCTGAAGATTTTGCTAAGCAAGGGGATTCTATTTTAGAACAAGGAGGTAAGTTTGACTTTTCGGAATTTAATAAAGTAATGGAAGGTAAGAAAGGTCCATTATTTGAAGTAGCTAAAAAGATTCAAGATGCAAGAGGAACTAAAGATGTATTTGTACTTACTGCTAGAGCTCAAGAAGCAGGACCAGCTATTAAACAATTCTTAGATTCTTTAGGTTTAAATATACCTCTACAAAATATAACTGGATTAGGTAATAGTTCTCCACTTGCTAAATCTAATTGGATAGTAGATAAAGCAGCAGAAGGTTACAATGACTTTTACTTTGCAGATGATCATACTGGTAATGTAGCTGCTGTCAAGAAAGTATTAGACGTTATTGATGTAAAATCTAATGTACAACAAGCTAAAATTAAATTTAGCAAAACAGTTGATCAAACTATAAATGATATAATTGAACATAAATTTGGTATTAAATCAGAAGCTGAATATTCAGATGTTAAAGCTAGATTAGTAGGTAGAAAGAAAGGAAGATTTAAATTCTTTGTTCCACCATCAGCAGAGGATTTCGTAGGTTTATTATATTCTATGTTAGGTAAAGGTGAAGTAGGAGATATGCAGATGGAATGGTTTAAAGAGCACTTAATAGAACCATATGGTAGAGCAATGGAAAACATATCACGTGATCAAAATAGAATGATAAATGACTTTAAAGTTCTAAAAAACCAATTAGTTAAAGAAGGTTTAATACCTAAAAACTTAAACAAAAAAGCAGTAGATGGTTTTACCTATCAAGATGTAGCTAGAGTTTTAGCATGGCATAAGCAAGGTTTAGATATTCCTGGAATTTCTAAAACTGATTTAAATAGTATATTGAAATTTGCTAAAGATAATCCAGCTATAGATGTATTTGCCCAAAATCTAATTGACATAAACAAAGGAGATGGATATGCAAAACCAGGGAAAGACTGGTTAGCTGGTACTATTTCTACAGATTTATTAGATGGACTTAGAACTGGTAAACGTTCAAAATATTTACAACAATGGAAACAAAACGTTGATTTAGTTTTTTCTAATAAGAACTTGAATAAGATGGAAGCTGCTATGGGTAGCAATTGGAGAGAAGCCATGGAGAACATGTTAGATAGGATGGAATCTGGTAGAAATAGATCTTCAAAAGCTGGTAGATTAGAAAATAGATTATTAGATTACATAAACAATTCCGTAGGTACTGTTATGTTTCTTAATATGAGATCAGCTGTACTTCAAACTATATCTGCTATAAACTTCGTTAATTGGGGTAGTAATAATATTTTAAAAGCTGGAGTAGCTTTCGCTAATCAACCACAATATTGGA